>Ga0206843_10126_pt1 | contig 25332 bp, 16 predicted proteins | sample Alteio_BWOrgCont_21_FD_152869 | JGI IMG/M metagenome (GOLD analysis project Ga0206843, IMG submission 152869) | Enriched cells from forest soil in Barre Woods Harvard Forest LTER site, Petersham, Massachusetts, United States -... | ecosystem: Environmental > Terrestrial > Soil > Temperate forest >...
TAGTGTATCCAAGCTGCCATATAGCTTGCGGTAATCAAGTTTGTTCCAGCTATCACCTAAAATATCTGGCACTACAGTTCTCTTTAACCAATCTGGTGTCGCATAGTCAGAACATGGCTCAATTAACCGATTTAAAGTCAAAATTTCTGCTAAATGACAGGCTTCTTCATCTAGTCCTGCTTGCTTTAAAATATTGTCTAGCTCTAAGCGCAGCCACATTTGATGACCAACATGAACAGGTCCAGCAAGCCTGGCATCTTCAACTGTCATCTCGTTAGGCTTAACTGTTACCCAAACATCATCTTCCGGTTTCCCTGCATCCGTCTGTGTATTAGCCGTCTGTCCTGCCACTGTCTTCCCATTCATTTTCTGTATGATCTTAGCTACCAACTTGCTATTAGCATTAACAGAAAGCTGTAGCTGTCCAGATAACGCATCTTCAAGTTTCTTAGACAGCTCATGCCATGTTTCTGGTGGACCTAGTTCTACATTGCCCAACGAACACACCACTTTGTGCCTTGGCCCCTTTTCAGTCCGTATTGTCTGCACCAATAAATGGTGTTGATATGTCTTGCCTTTGCTAGTTCTAGTGCATCGTTTGATAAACATGCGTACCTTTTTACCATGCTCTTTTTTAATTCACAACTACTAAAACCATTGCCCTTAGTGACTTTTTCACCGCAAAAAAACAAAAGAAAAAACAATAAAAAATTGAGCACTGTAGAAAACCCCATAAATAGCCAGTTTCAAGCTTCTACAAAAATAAAAATTATTAGAAAATCTGAATTTTCTACACCATGACTTGCCGAAATATTCAACTATTAAATTATTTCAGAGTTGTCAGTCGATAAGTTGGGTCGAATGCTCTGGTAATTAGATTTTGGCAAGATCTAATACCTAAGCTTAAACAATTATAGCAGCGATTGCGGCAAATGTCATGGCAATTGCCGCCAATAAATGAAACTGCAAGCCATGATGGGGGATGGGCATGCAGTAATCAAATTTGAAATTATGGTTATAAGTCCCTGCTAGCTCAGGCGAAATTATGCGTGGAAACAGTGGAAACATTTGCAGTCCCTTTTATTCATGTATATATATCAGTACGTATAAGAGCTAGAAAAAGTTCAGCATGCGCTGGCTGTGCTAAGTATTACGATAAGCATTTATGTCCAATAATCCAGCCGAAAGCACGCGTGCAAACATATGAAATCCTCTTCATCGCCTTGTATATATCAATACGTATAAAAGCGATAGAAGTTCATTCTGATAAAGTGATTTGAATTAGCTAACCGAGATAAATAGCTAAAGGCTAAATAGTAAGCAAAGGCTGAAACTGGCACATATAGTGGATATACTAAGAGCGCTATCTATAAGGAATTATTAATTGCTCGGCGAGCTAGCGCAGTTGTCATGCCAGATTTAATAATATAAAACTGATTAGATTATGATCACTATTCTTGGCAAGCGCCAAAATTTTGAACCAAACAGAGAGCGCCATAACTGAAAGATTGAGCAAAATTATAGATTCTCTTGACTTTGCCCGCAGCGATTGTGAACACTGAAGTTAGTCACGTTTAAAACCAACCACAGGTACAAGTCAACCACCCTTCCAAACACCTATTTTCAATATTACGGTGTGCCGCTTTTTAAAGATAGCGACTCAGGGGTGTATTGCTTGTATGCTGGTCCACATTTTCAATAAAGGGTGGCAAATAGCCTGAAATATCGATTTCTTTAATGCAGGGCGTTAGGACAAAACTGCTCTTGCATTACAACCGTGCTTTGCAATTGCCTGAACCTTGAGTTCAGGCTCAATCGTTGTAACAATTGGCAAGTGGCGTCTTTCGACGCTGCTTTTCAGCGTTTTCTTCGAGTATCCAAAAAGAGAGATCAACAATGTGCTTCTATCGGAAATTTTGGAAATTTCGACCCGACATCTTCTCCCCCACGGGGAATCGCCGCCAGCGCCGAAGCCGATGTCACCATCTTTGTTCCGTTGTGGATGGTATGGAGCGCTTGGAGCCGCGCTACATGCCTTCCACCTTTCAGGTGACAGCGGCAATTGATAATCCAGCCACCACTGGCTCCTTGCGCAATGAGATCGCAAAAGCAGAAGCGCAGGGCCCAGGCAATGTTGTGGACATTGCAAAGGGCTTGACGGTGACCGAGTTGCAAGGGGAGCCTTCCATCTCGGTTGACACCACGCTCACCATCAATGGTGGTGAGAACGATGTAATCAACGGCGCTGCGGCCAATTTGTTTACGGTGGGGGCCAGCGGTGCCCTAACTGTTACAGAAACCGACGTGAAAAACGCCGGGGTTTCCGTCGTGGGTGGCGCTGCCACCTTCACCAATGATGTCCTCGATGGCAGCCCATTTGTTGTGAGTGGCGCTGCCACTCTGACCGTAAGCAATACCACCGTGCAGAACGTGGCTGCTGGTGTCGATGCATTCAATTGCACGGACGCAACCGCCACCTTCACGGGCGACGATATCACCGAGAATGGCGGTGACTGGTTCAACGTTACTGACACGATCCTATCGGTAACGTCGTGCACAATCTCGAACAACAGTGGTACGTCCAGCACCACCGGAATTTTGATTTCCGGAGGCACTACAACCGTGTCAAACACGGTTATCATCAACAACACCGTGCAGTCAGTGTTTGACGCCACGCTGACGACCGCACAAGATGTCACCATTTCCGACTCAGAGGTGAACGACAACACCTTCACTAACGCCATCTTTTACGCGTCTCTAGATGGCTCGGCGGACATCAACCTGACCGGCGACACTTTTGGAGGTAATCAAAGTCCGGCATCCGCGCCAGGTTCTGTGGTGGAGGTGGTGGAAATTGCTGGTAGCGTTACCATCAACACCACAGATATTGTCGACAACGCCGCCTTCGGTATCGGCGAAACAGCCGACAATAGCTGGACGGTCAACAACACCGTAATCTACGCAAATATGGCCGGGAATATCCAGAACAATCCCGGCCAAGCTGTTATACAAGGCACGAACGATGACATCGGTCCTGGCATCAACCTAACCGACGTCACTACGTCAATAAGCGTCAATCCAGACATCACGGCCCAGCCGAATCCCTCTACTCAACTCTATTACGTATATCCCGGTAGCCCCCTGATCGGCGCTGGCACCGATGGCACCATAATCGGTGCCACCCAGATGTTGGTGCCGCCGCCACCACCGCCGCCCCCACCGACCACGTACACTGTGACCAACTCCGGCGACGGTACGACTCCGCCTGTAGGATCGTTGCGCTGGGCGATCGACCAGGCAAACGCCAACCCCACGTCTGGACTTACAATCAACGTGCAGGCTGGGGTTAATCCGGATCTCGATGGCCCAATTGTCATAAGTGTGCCCATGACGATAGATCTAATGGGCAACACTGTCACCGCGGCTGCAGGCTCTCCAGCATTCGAGGCCACAACCGGGCCTGTGACTATCACCAACGGTACCGTCGATGCTTCTGGTGCATATGCTGTTACGTCCAACAACAGCTTTGCACTTACGGATCTCACGCTGTCCGGCGGTGGTGTGTATGTGAATGAGACAGTCCTCTCTGTTCAGGTCACCCTGACCAATGTGGGACTGCAGCTTATCGGCGGCACGGCAGCCAGTTTCACCATCGCCGCCAACAGTCGGGTGGTATGGACCAATGTCAACGAAACCAGTAACACTGGTCCTCTTCTCGACTTCACGGCTCCGGGGGCGGGTTCTTCTCTCACCATAAGTGGGGGAGCGATCACAGGTAACAATTCCACCTCTCCGGCGTTCAATATCGCTGGACAGGCGACGATTTCAACTACTATCACCAGCAATACCTTTGCTGGTGAGACTGGTGTGTTAACCCCAGGCGTTGGTAAGAATATTACCATCAGCGGGTCCGACATAAGTTACAACAATTCTGGGACCACAAATACGGTTCCCGGTGCCTTCATTGTCACCTTGACCGGCAGCGCTACCTTTACGGTAACCGCTTCGACGGTTGACGGTGATAACACCCGAACTGGCCCAGAATTTCTCGTCAATGGTTACCCACTCACTTACGTTGACCAAACCACCGTCAGTGTTGGCAGCACCTATACCCAACCCACCGGCGGTGGCGGCACTGGAACTGGTGGAGGCGGCACTGGAACTGGCGGCGGAGGCAGCGGCGGCGGCGGCACCACCATAACCCATACAATCATTATTAACGGAGCTAGCTTCCCGTTCAACGACACCTTGATTGATGTCAACTTCGCTGGCCGGCAACCGGAGTTGGTCACTGTAAAGGTGAAAATTGGGCCTCGAAAGTTTCTCAAAGAGCCCAAGATTACCACAGGTCCGGTCGTGGCCCGAGGCAAAAACATTGCCTCAGAGCACATCGTAAGAATACTGACCCGAGAGCCGGGTTGGGCAGGCAACACACCCTTCCCCGCTGGCGAAGAGATCGATCTCTTCGCCAACCCGAAAAACGCAAACCGTATCAATGTTTTCGTGACGAAGCTTGTCGCCAAAGGGATTGTCGTTGTGGTTCCCCCAACGGCGACAGTGTATTACTGATGGGAGTCCCAGGTCCCAGCCCGAACTAGCGTCTCGAGCAATTGATGCGCTGCTCAGGTCGTAAACCGCCAGAAAGATTCAGACCAGAACCCGAAGCATCTGGAACCAACAGGTGCTAATCGGGATCTGGTCTGTTTTTTTTTTTTTCTTACTTAGAAAAGAACCAAACAGAGACTTGCAGCTTGTCTGCCTCTCTTTTCATTTTTATTTTTGATAAAGCGTCGACTATCTTAAATATTGACTTTCCTATTATCATCGGCTAATCTAAAGTCTCATTTTAGATTAGCCGAATATGATCCATAATTACTTAAAGCGCACTGATCAGCCAGCTTTATTTAGGATGACTACCGACTCATCGGATGACAAATCGTATGCTATAATATCATACAAAACGATGGGAATATGTATGGCAATTCAATTTGAAAACAAAGAACGCAAAAGTAAGTTTACTGCCAGCGTGCGTAAAAAACTTGTAGACCTTCTTGACAAAAAGGCAGCCAAGTTAAAGCTTAATCGCAGTGATGCAGTAGAAAGCGCAATCGAATTATGGTTGCAAAAAATTGCTGAAGAGGAAGAAGAGAATTATTACGCTGCCGCCGCCGCCGAAATGAACGCAGACGCAAAAGCCTGGAATGCTACCACTACTGCCTCGGCTTTGCGCAATCTCAAATGAAAGCAAAATCGAATCAATCTGCAAGTCGCCCCCCAGCGCCACAACGTGGTGAAATTTGGTGGCTCAATCAAAATCCAGTCATACCAAAAGATCCTCATTTACCCAGACCAGTAGTCATCATTTCCACTAATCCGCGCAATAAAAATTGGGACAGTGTCATTGTAGTTCCCTTAAGCACAAGTCTTAAAAATGTTCACCTACCGTTTCATAAGTTAATTCCAAAAGGCGAAGGCGGATTGACCCATGATTCGCACGCCCGATGTGATCTAATTAGCAACATAGAAAAAGTTTGCTTAGATCCAACTGGACCTTTAGGAGCTGTTTTGAGTGAAAAATTCATATGGGAAATCGTAAAAGGCATTAGAGTAGTTGTTGGAGACAATCCATACCTGCTATAGAAAAGCAAATTTTGTCATTGACACTTTCTACTAAATCTTTTGACCTAGCGAAGCTAAATACTTTTGTCATAGAAAAGACTCCCACCTGCTTGCATGCGGCTTCGAACCTAGAGAAGAACCAGCAGGCATGGCAGAACGTGAAGCAACAGTTTGACCGACTGACCGGTCAGTTTATGCAGCGCCTCCTGAGAGGCGATCCTCAGAATCAATAACTTTCCTATGGAGAGGATGAATTGAGAAAAACGAGGAATCCGGACATCCTTACCTGGATTCCTCGTTTTTTCTTTTTGTGCTCAGAGCTAATTGTTATTTGATAGAATCAAGCCGACATGGCGCTTAAGGTACTTTTTGTATTTCTTTGCTTTCTTGCTTTTCTTTCACCAGGCTGCCTACTTTAAGTTCAGCCAATTGTTGTGGTGATACCTTGGATGGTGCATCAGTCAACAAGCAAGTACCTGATTGTGTTTTTGGAAAAGCAATCACATCTCGAATAGATTTAGCTCCAGCTAAAAGCATAACAATACGATCTATGCCTAAAGCAATGCCACCATGAGGCGGGGCGCCGGTGGCAAGAGCGTCTAATAAAAAGCCAAATTTTTCTTTTGCTGCTTGCTGGTCAATACCAATTCTGCTAAATACGCGTGATTGGGTTTCTTGATCATGTATACGTATAGAACCACTCCCCAATTCTACGCCATTAAAAACAACGTCATAGGCACGTGCTCTTACTTTGTCAGGTTCGGTTTCTAAAAGAGGCAAATCCTCCGGACGCGGTGCTGTAAAAGGATGATGCATGGCCACATATTTTTTTTCTTCTTTATCGTATTCAAACATGGGAAAATCAAGCACCCAAAACATTTTATTTTTAGAATGGTCGATTAAATTAAGTTCTTCAGCCACTTTTAATCTCAGCCTGCCTAATGCCTGACAGACTACGGAATAAGTACCAGCAACAACTAAAACCAAATCGCCGGTTTTTGCTCCTGCTAAAGTTTGTAATTCGCACATTTCTTCAGCACTTAAATATTTATCTAACCCGGCTGATCTTATTTGTGGCTTGCCATCAACATCTTGCCCATAAGCTACCCACATAAGTCCTTGTGCGCCTGACAGTTTTACAAAATCACGCCATTCATCCAAAGTGCGTCTTGAAACATCATTTGCTTTGCCTGGCAAAGTGATACCACGCACAAAACCACCACTAGCAGCCACTTCTTGAAATACTTTAAACTGGCATTTTGCTGCTAACTTGGTTAAATCTTTTATTTCTAAATCAAAGCGCATATCTGGCTTGTCAGAGCCAAAGCGGTCCATTACGTCTTTGAAAGTATATCTGGGCAGTGGTAGAGGAATATCAACGCCACCACATTTGAAGGCAGCAGCAAGCCAGGTTTCGGTAGTAGACAAAATATCTTCTTCTTCAATGAAAGACATTTCTATATCTATTTGTGTAAACTCCGGTTGCCTGTCAGCACGCAAGTCTTCATCCCTGAAACAGCGAGCAATTTGATAATATCGATCAAAGCCGCTTATCATCAGCGTTTGCTTAAAGAGCTGCGGCGACTGCGGCAAGGCATACCATAGCCCGGGGTTCAGTCTGCTTGGCACAAGAAAGTCTCGCGCGCCCTCTGGAGTAGCTTTAGTTAAAATTGGCGTTTCAATTTCCGTAAAATTCTGAGCATTCAAGTGTTCGCGAATAGTGGCAATTACTTTGTGTCTTAGTCGAAAATTAGCCTGCATTTCCGGTCTTCTTAAGTCTAAATAGCGGTATTTAAGTCTGAAAGACTCATCTACTTGTGGTGCTTCATCAAGCTGAAATGGCAGATTTTGGCACGTGTTTAATAATTCAACGGTCTCTGGATAAATTTCAAGCTCGCCAGTTTTTAAATTAGCATTGACACTATCAGCCGGACGTTTTTGTACTATTCCCTGGGCCGCGATAACATACTCTGATCGCAAAGAAAGAAAAACATCATGCACAGCCGGATTACGCTTAGGGTCAGCCGCCAATTGTATGCGTCCAGTGTGATCACGTAATTCAATAAAAACTAGTCCGCCTAAATCTCGACGTACATGAACCCAACCGCATAAATGTACTTGTTGTCCAACAGATTGGCTATTAATTTGCTCGCAATAACTGCGCGGAATCTTCTTATTCAATTAGGATAATCTCCTTTCCTTATTTTAAGCGCTGTCTCGGCTTCGTCCCTCGCCTCAACGCGCGTATCTTTATTTCAACGCTTCGTCGCCTTCATACTTCGGCTCCTCCGCTTTACCCCACTTCGCTTCTGCCGCCTCACCGGCGCCATCCGCTTCGTTACGATTTCCTTCCATCCTGCTTATGTTCCGCTTCCGCCGCCATCGCATACTTCCTGCGGCGTAACTCATACGCCTTGTGCTTCACTAGTCCATTTTATCCTTGGGCAAGACCATTTTAAATGGACACAATACTTGAAACAATCATCTAGCCTTAATTTGTGACGAATTGCACTAGTATTTGGACAAATTTTCGTATAATGTATAAATTGGAACCACTGTTGGACTCCTTAATCACTAATTTTAAAAATGTCTACAACCCTAATAATCGGAATTATTGTTACTCTGCTCGGTATTTCCTTTGTCTACCGTTTTTATCGGGCTGTTATATTGGGTAAGGTCAACTATTGGACAGGCTTTTTACCAATTACTTTAGTTTCGCCTTTGCTAATTCATGTCCCGCCGCCGCCGTCCCCTCAAGTAGGGAAACGCTCAGACGGTATAGACCCGGTTACCGGTAAGCGCACACTTATTCGAGAGGCTCAAGGTCTTTGGGTGCATCTTATTATGGGACCAATATTTTTAATTTTTTCTATATTATTTCTGGATGCTGGTTGTGATCTGATGGGATTGCCAGGTACAGATACTTTGAATTACTTGCTTAATGGTGGCAACAAGTTTGCACCAATTGCTGTTAGTTATGACAAACGATATACTTTCCAATTTCCAATTTTTGTGCGTGCTTTTAAAAAGCTTGGGAAAAATGTAGATACGGCCCAAATACCTTTACCGGCGGACAAGAAATTAATGGAAGATAGAGTCAAGTATGGCGAAAAGCAATAAGCACATCTGCTTATCAAAACTGATTATTGATTAGTTCGAATGGTCTCGTTGTATTTCATTTTGTGCTCTTAATAGTTGCCAGATCCAGCCAGCGTGATAATATGCTATTTTGGATATATATTGTCAATATTGTCGTTTGGGCGAGTTTGGTACTTAAACAAGGGAGATGTTAATTGTCTGAGGTTAGAGTTGCTGAAGGAGAAAGTATTGAAGCTGCTTTGAAGCGCTTCAAGAAAAAAATTCAAAAAGCAGGAATTTTGTCTGAAATAAAAAGACGTGAACGCTATGAAAAACCTAGCGTAAAAAGAAAAAGAAAAGCAGAAGCTGCCCGTAAGCGCCGCTCGTAAAGCTTGACAATAATATAGTAGCTATAAAAAATATCAAAGGACAGGCATTCTTTGATATTTTTCTGTATTTGTTTTCCCGTATAAAGTCGATAGAAATAAAAATAGCAATAAAAAAAACGCCCGGGGCTCGCATGGTAGCGAGTATCCCGGGCGTTGTTGCGGAGTGGGCGATTCACTCACTTCTTCCTGCGCCGCTTGCCGTCCCCCCCGCCGAGGTCCATATGGGAAGAGCCGCCTGTAAGGCTCTGAACGGCGCTGACTACAAAGTTGCCCAAGCCCGACAGTTGGACGCTGGACGGCGCTTGGGTGACCGAGTCGGATTCGACGAATGCTGGCTCGGTCGTGGTGGGCAGTTCGGCGGGAATAACACGGTTGGTGAGCGTGAACGTGCGCATGCTGATCCGATCACCGTTCGAGAGCATTGGATAAGGAACCAGCTCGCAGAGGGTCTTGCTGATCAACCCCCGGTAAGTTGCAAGAGCCAGGCAGTATTGACGCCAGAGTCCGTGTACCGCCGCGTCAGTTGGCGGATCGTTCTGGACGTCCTTGTCGAGGCCAGTGAGTTTGGACCAGGCGTCGAGAACGCGCTGGCGTTCCAATTGCAGGAGCTCGAGGTTGGCGGTGTTCTCGGACCGACCGTAAAGCGCGCTAAGACATTTTCCGATCTGTTCAATTCTGGACGCGACCTCGGCTGGGTCCGGAAGTTGAGCTTGGCTGTGACCACTCGTCCAAAGGGCGGTCGCCGTGTTGCGCACGTCCTCCTTGGCGGTGACGAAAGTTCCTGCTCCGTGCTTCTTGTTTTGGTACTCTGCTGATGCAGTCTTCATCGCTACTCCACCTATTGGTGGCTCCGTGAGAGAAAAGGCTAATCGTCTGTCCGCTGACAATAGAGTTGCATTCAGCATCCTGGTTGGAGATTACACCAGAATCTGACGCCTTAACCGAACGATTGCATCTATGTAATCCATCCGGCAGGCGATGGAAGTACATTTAGTTAAAGCGAAGTGATGTATTGTCTTTTAGATTGGTCTCCGGGTAAAAGTTCGAGAAGCATTAATCTATGATGCTCCTATAAAAGGGGCAAAAGCAAGATATATTTTTCGGGCTAAAGCTATGGCAGCCAATACTTTTGCCGAAATTTCGATAATTCAGGCTTTAATTTGATATTTATAATTCAATTAATCGAATGAATTTTCATTCAGACATAGCGCGGCTCGCGTGAGTAGTGTCACTTGTATAGCTACTTAAAGCAAAAATGCGAAAGTAAAAGGAAAGGCTCAGCTGGCCAAACTGAATCTCCTTTTCTTGCGCACGTTCGATGACATCATGCTCACTCGTCCTCCTCATCCCCATCTTCCTCGTCCTTATCCTCACCTGAGTAAGCCCCCGGGCGGATTGTTGGATATTCGCTCGGGGACCTTCCGCAGTCGCTGCGTCTGGACTTCTCATGCCCGGCAGCAAGACTCTTACGCCGCCAGGCAAGCAGCAGCAATTGTTGCTCCGTGGAGAGCGAACAATCGATGCTCTTTCACTATGTCAATTGGCACACTTGCCAGCCAGCGCTCGTCGACCGGTTCCACCGTAGAGCAGAAGCTGCGCAGGAGATACTTGCCAAAGCGGGGCCAGAACTGCTCTTCCTTGAGCCATCCAGTCAGCACGCCACCAAGGAGGTAGATGCGGTAATTGTCCTCTTTGGGGCCATGCAGGAAGGCGGCGTTTTGCAGGAAGCCCCCAAACAAGTCCATGAAAAGGACAATGGTTGCTGCACAGACATCGTCATCGTTGGAGCTAGCCATTGCGTATTGCGTCAGCAGCAAACGGGCTTGGTGCGCATTGGTGTCGCTCTCCTCTTTAACGAGTCGCTCGAGGTCAGTCGGCAAAGTGTAGCCGCCCGTTTCCACCACGAAGTTAAGCAGCTTGAGCAGTCCGCCAGCGCAAAGGACCCTGTCCGAATTGGCGGGGCTGGGTCCGAAATGCTCTTGCCACCAGGGGAGCAACTCCAACTGGTTGATTGCCGCTTTTGGATTGCAGCGCACCACCAGTCGACCGTGACTGCCCTCAATCTCATCAACGTAATGCCCACCTCTTTCTAGCAAGAGAAGGCGGCCGGTTCCCAGTCCACTGCCCGCCCCCGCGGCCGTAATGACGTTAATGCGCCCGCGGCGCTGTCCTTGCTGCAAAACGAATGTCTGGCGCCTGTCGACCGGCTGGGCTAAGCGTTCTGTCACCAAGCCGTAGTCGTTGCGAAGCCGGAGCCGGGTGTTTGAAGGTAACCCCCGTCTCAGTTTGTTCCCGTCGACATCGAAGCGCATGTTGTCAGAGGCTCGCGAGTAGTTTTTCTTCACCGCTGCTGCCACGCCGTAAATAACGCGTGTTGGATTGAGGTGGCTCTTATCGATCAGTCCATCGAGCACTTGTGCTGGCGGAACTTCGGCTCCGAACTTCTCGCGGTGTGCGACCTCAACCCGATTGCTCGACGGCACGAAGGGACCAATGACACCATCACCACCGGTACCCCCGTGGTCAATACAGCAGACAATGTCTCCAGCCGCGAGGTTGTGCTGGACTCCGTACAGGTCGAAAGAAATACGATCTTGCATTGCTTGGGTCCCCTGTCAAAAGTGATCTGGCTCAAGCCAGCTAGAAACATTTCTAGCTGCCAACGAACGGAAAAACCTTCGATCAAGTTTTCAGCGCCTAACAATCTCCCATCAAAAACCATGTTTTTGAACCCATCTAACACTGTCATTAGTGGGTAAGCTCAATCAAGCAGATATGTTTAAAATGTAAAATCGACTCATGAGAATACATACGCTGACTATTAATCGTTTAGCGCTTCTTGGTCGGCTTTTGCTCACGATATTAAAGAGATTTTCTACAGCAAATAGAAAAAAATGCAAAATAAAAGCTAGCGCAGCTAGCGTGAAGTAGCATTTAAAGCTACTGGCAATCTTTTCCGTCCCCAATTTCCAGGAATACTCTCTTGCGGAAATAAACCGGGTATAAGCTGCCCGCATTGGCCACATTTATTGCCTTTAAGATTGTATTTGCCTATTTCATACCAGTCTCTTTCAATCAAAACACTTTGGCAATTGGCACAATAAGTACTGCCACCACTTTTATCGTGTACATTGCCGGTGTATACATATTTTAAACCAGCTTTAAGAGCTTGCTGTCTAGCTCTTATCAATGTTTCCGCTGGAGTAGGGCCGCGATCGTTCAATCTAAAATCAGGATGGAAAGCAGTAAAATGTAAAGGTACTTCGTCACCCAGATTATTTAAAATCCAGTAGCACATACGTTCTATGTCATCGGCATTATCATTAGCTTTGGGAATAACTAGATTAGTAATCTCAAACCAAACATTGCTTTCATGCTTTAGCCAGCGCAAAGTATCCAGCACAGGCTCAAGGTGGGACAAAGTGAACTTGCGGTAAAACTCTTCAGTGAAGCCTTTTAAATCAACATTGGCCGCATCCATAACCGAATAAAATTCAGGGCGCGCTTGCGGCGTGATAAAGCCGGCCGTTACAGCTACTGCTTTTAAACCTAATTGATGGCAGGCTTTAGCTGTGTCTATAGCATATTCTGCCCAAATGACAGGGTCATTATAAGTAAAGGCAACGCTATCACAACCGTTATCCTTAGCTGCTTGAGCTATATCTTCAGGACTTGCTTTCTCGCTTAAAATTTCTATTTCACGAGACTTGCTAATTGACCAATTCTGACAGAATTGGCAGCCCAGGTTGCATCCAGCTGTGCCAAAAGATAATACGCTGGTGCCAGGCAAAAAATGATTTAAAGGTTTTTTCTCGATAGGATCTATGCAAAAGCCAGTGCTTGAGCCGTACGTTGTCAGGATCATTTGACCGCCTTCGTTTTTGCGCACAAAACAAAAACCGCGGTCACCGTCTTTTAAGACGCAGGCACGTGGGCACAAGTCGCAATGTATAGCTTGCATTGTTTCTTGTTCAGTATCTCCACTGGGAACTTGCACAGTGTGCCAGTAGCGGCCCGGATAAGCAGAATTTGCTTCACCTGACTCTTGATCTTTTGACTCGTAACTAGACATTTTTTTGACAGCTCGAATTGCTGTTTTTAATCAGGCAGCTCACGCTCTATTTTGAGAATGCCTCAACATAAGTGTGCCTTATTGCAGTGTAACTCTTTTTTATCGTACTCGCTTTAACTTAATAATAATGTTTATCCAAAAAAGCAAAATAAAAATAAAAAAGGACGGAACGGAGGAGATGGCTCTACTCCTTTGAGCGACTTTCCGGGGCAGCAAGAACGATCATTATGTAGTCAAAGTTAATGCACTACGCAAGTAAGCCGTCTGGCTATGTTAGCAAATACCGTTGTCAGCGCTGATTGAGTAGCAGTGGGAGTTGACCAATCAACACGATAATACTTGCTGCCAAAACCAGCTGTCGCTGCAATACCGCCGTTGTTATCATTGTAAGCAGCATCTTCATTGCCGGCGTCGGTGTCTGTTTGACTGACAGCAACACAATAAATCGGTATACCAGCCTGGTGAGCTAATTGTGCCATGGAAAGAGCGTCAGCCAGTGCTGAGGTGGTGCCGAGATCGCCGTTTAAGCCCACGTTGGGGGCTTGAGAGGTTACAAGCACAATGGCCTTGTTTGCACCCGGGCGAGACAGAGGAGGGACATGGATGCCCACAACTTGCGGAGCTAATTCAGTAAGGGCTTCCTGTAATGCCTGAGCCACGTTGCAATTTCCCCATGTACGAATGCTAGGCAATATATTAGCTATGGGTAGTTGATTGGTATTGCCAGTCGGGTTGAGCAACAAATTAGGCTGTGGATAATTATTGATAGTGTTGTACATAATACCATTCACGCCCCCAAGGCTTATAGACGGCTCCGGGTACGTGCTGGCTATATTGAAAAAGCCGACAGTTGGTGGCGGCGAGCCTAGGACTGGTGGTTGTGGATTTCCTGGAAACATGGTACCTAACGGAGGCGCTGTTGCATTAGCGTTAAAACCTATATAGTCGTTGAAAGTGATACAACCAAAATGTGCATCTGAAACAGTAGCTAATTGATTGACAAAGGCAATAGTAGCATTGGCCACTGTATTCATAGGCTGCGTTACTAGTATTGCTGCTTGCACATAAGCCGCATAATAGCCGCTTTGCACAGCTGCATTGTTAAGCCCCATGGCAATAAGATTGAGACCTGCGCCAAGCGCATTGGCTTGATTTTCTAAATTGCCGCGCGATGCTTCCACAAGCGCTGCAAAGCTGGGGAAATTGTAATTATTCCCATTATAGTTAACTGAGGCACTTTGGAAAGTAGGGTTATTATCTATATTGACCACAATATCAGTATAGTAACTATCATATTGCGCCACGTTTGTACCATTAAGTACAGAAGCAGACGTAGGCATGCCAATGCTAGCCACAGTAGGTCCATTCGGGCTCAAGGGAGCTGAAGATACGCCGTGACTCGAACCGCCACCCAAGACAACGTTTACGCTAGTACCGTTTTGCAGTGTGATTGGCCCTGCCATTGTAGTTAAATTAGGAGGGGATCCTGGGCCCGGGGCAGAATAAGTACCTGTTGGGGGAAAATTGCCGGGTGGGGCAGCATAAGCCTGTGCGCCTGTAAGCATTTGTGTGGCAGCGCCCCCTTGTTCAGCATAGCTAAGCTGTGGGTTTGAGCTGTTTATGCTGTTGTCTAAATTCTCAGGTGGTAATGGATTGGGACCTTGATTGAGGGGATCGGTAATACCAAACGGAGTTATTGGACCTCCGGCAGTTACAACAGTGGGCGAGCTGCCAATATAGGGCGTAACTAAATAGTCGATACCATAAGGAGGGTCCCAGAAACGCTGAACATATGTAACGGGAGTTTGTCTATTCTGGGCGCCGGAAACGTCATAGACAAAAACCACATCTAATTGTGGCAGACCAGAATTAACAGCTAATTGAACAGTAAATTGTGCGCCGCCCAAGCCAATAAATTTACCGTATAAGGGCGAATAACAATAAGCACCAGTGGCCTGAATCACTGTTCCATTTTGCGTCGTGGGCAAGAGAGTAATTGGATCTAAAAACTGAAAACAAATTTGCGTTTCCCCAGGCTGAACATCAAATTGTGGCGGATTCTGTCCTATAGCACTGACAAGACTTGCATTAGACAGTGATTGACCGAGAATGGCGTTTTGTTGAAATAGACTTAACCCGGTGTTAATAGCAGCAGTTTGATTGCTGGAATCAGTAGGAGAGCCTGTTGATGCCAAGGTTGTTTGACAGCATAATACTGCCGCTTCCAGATCACATTTTAGTTGATCCCTAGCCAGCATAAAACGGCTTAATTCAATTGAAAACAAACCTACGATAAATACTATAAAAGCAAGAAGTAGATTCAGCACAGAACCTGCTATTCCTTTTGTTTTAAAAGCTTGAGTTGTTTTAAAAGCTTGAGTCAAGCGGACCCCCATATCAATTGCCCGCTAATTGGGCATTTAGTAAAATTGGTTAAAACGAAATAGAAACGTCGCAACCATATTGTCAATAGTTCAATTGTCTCCTACACGCAAAGAGACCAGGGAGGTTATTAGCAACGTTTCATGGTGAATACTGCTCAAGAGTGATTAGTTCTATCGCCCAAGATGCTTACAAGTAACGGCAGCAAGGCCGATAATTATATGGAAGCAAAATTCAATGTATGAAAAAAATGTCTGAGTAGCTTAGCAAAAGCAATGTAGTCAAAGTTAATGCACTACGCAAGTAAGCCGTCTGGCTATGTTAGCAAAAGCGCTTCTTAGTGACGCTTGAGTAGTGGTGGCATTTGACCAATCAACACGATAATACTTGCTACCATAACCAGCTGTTGCTGCTATGCCACCACTATTATCATTATAAGCAGCGTCTTCATTTTGATCGTCAGTGCTTGATTGAGCAATAGCTACACAATAAATAGGTATACCTGCCTTGTGAGCTAAGCTTGCCATAGAGATGGCATCACTTGTTGCTAGGGTGCCAGTATCGCCGTTTAAACCAACATTTGGTGCTTGTGTTGTTACAAGAATTATGGCTTTATTCGCATTTGGCCGTGCCACATTAGGGCCTGCGCTTGGACTACCACTTAGAGGATTTAACTCAGACAAAGCTGCCTGTAATGCACCAGCAACACCGCAATTGCCCCAGGTATGAATAGTAGGCAAAACATTAGCTATGGTAGATTGCGTGGTATTGCCACTGGGGTCAAGCAATATGTCAGGTAACAAATAAGTATTGGTAATACTAGGACTAACAGAGCCATCTGGATTTGAATTCATAGTCGAGTACGGATAATCGGTGGCTATATTATCAGGCGCAGTAGTGCCGCTAGGGGGAGCAGTGGAAGAAGCATTAGAACCTACATAGTCGTTGAAAGTGAGACAGCCAAAGTGTGCATCTGAAACAGTGGCTAATTGATTCATAAAAGCGATGGTAGCACTTGCCACTGTATTCATGGGCTGTATTGATGCCAATGCCGCTTGTACATAGGCTGCATAATAGCCACTTTGTAAATTCGCTTGAGTAAGTCCTAAAGCCTGCAGATTAAGACCTGCTGCTTGAGCATTACCCAGATTTTCTAAATTGCCTCGAGCAGCTTCTATTACAACACCCAAACTTGGAAAGCTAAATGAGTTGCCATTGTAAGTAACAGAGGTGCCTTGGAAAGTAGCATTACCATCTATGTTCACTACCCCGTCTGTGAATGAATGCCCATAATTATCATATGTATTACCAGCAAGAACAGAAGCAGAAGGAACTGTAACATTACCAGTCATGCCCATTACAGTAGGTCCGCTGGGCACCGGAAAAGGTCCAGGAGCAGTATATGCGGAACCACCACCCAAAGTGGTTGTTAACTCAGTATGGGAGGCGGGCCCATTATTATTGAGTATATATTGCGCCTGATAGGTAGAAAGTTTGGCACTGCCGAAACCGCTGGCTTTAGAAATATAAACAATGGTTGGCTGTTCAGGAATGTTATCATACGGAGCTGTTATAAAGGGACGTGGAACGCCTAATTCCGCTGCAGGAACGGCAATATAGTCAGATAACGATAGGACAAAACCGTTTGGAGAAGCAAGATTGTCGCATGGGTAATAACAAGTGTAATTGGTGCCATTCAAATTTTTACTCCCAATAGCCACCGTATTTATTTGGCCATTATATGGATAATTACCAGGCGGGGCAGCATAGCCTTGCGCACCGGTTAACTGCTGTATAGCAGAACCGGATTGCTCTGCATAATTTATTTGTCGCGAGGGACAGTTTTGACTATTATTCAGATTCTGAGGTGTGGTGGGATTAGGACCTTGTAGTGGGGCATTGGTAATACAAAATGGAGCCTGTGGACCTCCTGTAATTGTTTGAGTAGGTGGGTCGCCAATAGGAGAGGGTAGAAGATAATCGATACCATAAGGAGTGTCCCAATACCGCTGAGCGTAAGTAACAGGAGTTTGTCTATTCTCGGCGCCGGAAACGTCATAGACAAAAACCACATCTAATTGTGGTAGACCAGAATTAACAGCTAATTGAACAGTAAATTGTGCACTGCCCAAGCCGATAAATTTACCGCATAATGGCGAATAACAATAAGCACCAGTGGCCTGAATCACTGTTCCATTTTGCGCCGTGGGCAAGAGAGTAAGTGGATCTAAAAACTGAAAACAAATTTGCGTTTCCCCTGGCTGAACATCAAATTGTGGCGTGCTCTGTCCTTGAGCAAGGCTAACAAGACTTGCATTAGACAGTGGTTGACCGAGAATGGCGTTTTGTTGAAATAGACTTAACCCGCTGCTTATAGCAGTAATTTGACTACTGGAATTAGTAGGAGTGCCTGTTGATGCCAAGGTTGTTTGAGAGCATAATACTGCCGCTTCCAGATCACTTTTTAGTTGATCCCTAGCCAGCATATAACGACTTAATTCAATTGAAAACAAACCTACGATAATTACTATAAAAGCAAGAAGTAGACTCAGCACAGAACCTACTATTCCTTTTGTTTTAATAGCTTGAGTTGTTTTAAAAGCTTGAGTCAAGCGAAACCCCCCATATCAATTGCCCGCTAATTGGACATTAGTAAAATTAGTTAAGACGAAATAGATTGGAAAAATATGCCAAAGAAAACGTCGCAACCAAGTTGTCAATAGTGCAATTATCTCCTACAGGCAAAGAGACCAGGGAGGTTATTAGCAATGTTTCATGGTGAATACTGCTCAAGAGTGATTAGTTCTATCGCCCAAGATGCTTACAAGTAACGGCAGCAAGGCCGATAATTATATGGAAGCAAAATTCAATGTATGAAAAAAATGTCTGAGTAGCTTAGCAAAAGCAATGTAGTCAAAGTTAATGCACTACGCAAGTAAGCCGTCTGGCTATGTTAGCAAATACCGTTGTCAGCGCTGATTGAGTAGCAGTGGGAGTTGACCAATCAACACGATAATACTTGCTGCCAAAACCAGCTGTCGCTGCAATACCACCGTTGTTATCATTGTAAGCAGCATCTTCATTGGCGGCGTCGGTGTCTGTTTGACTGACAGCAACACAATAAATCGGTATACCAGCCTGGTGAGCTAATTGTGCCACGGAAAGAGCGTCAGCCAGTGCTGAGGCGGTGTCGCGATCGGCGTTGAAGCCCACGTTGGGGGCTTGAGATGATATAAGGACTATGGCCTTGTTTGCACCCGGACGAGACAGAGGAGGGACATGGATGCCTACAACTTGCGGAGCTAATTCAACAAGGGCTTGCGTTAATGCCTGAGCTACGTTGCAATTTCCATATGTGCGAATAGTCGGCAAAGTATTAATTATGTTTTGTTGAGTGGTATTGCCACTAGGGTCAAGCAAAATATTAGGTAGTGGATATTGCTTGGCTCTGTCATAAACAATGCTACCATCAGGCTTAAGGTTTATAGACGGCTCCGGGTACGTGCTGGCTATATTATAGAAACCAACAGATGGTGCTCCCGAGCCTACACGTGGTGGTCCTGGTGGGTTGTTCTCAATATTAATCACCGGGGTTGGCGGAGGTTGTTCCGAACCAATATCAGTGCCATCATAGTCGTTGAAAGTAAGACAACCAAAATGCACATCTGAGACAGTAGCTAATTGATTGACAAAGGCAATGGTAGCATTGGCCACTGTATTCATAGGCTGCGTTACTAGTATTGCTGCTTGCACATAAGCCGCATAATAGCCGCTTTGCACAGCTGCATTGTTAAGCCCCATGCCCTTAAGATTGAGACCTGCGCCATCGGCATTGCGTGACGTTTCTAAATTGCCGCGCGATGCTTCCACAAGCGCTCCAAGGCTTGGGAAATTATAATTATTGCCATTATAGTTAACTGAGGTACTTTGGAAAGTAGGGTTATTATCTATATTGACCACAATATCAGTAAAGTAGCTATCATATTGCGCCACGTTTGTACCATCAAGTATAGAAGCAGACGTAGGCATGCCCAGGCTGCCGCTGACAGTAGGTCCATTCGGTATGGAGCCGTGTGCAGATATACCGTAACTGGAACCGCCACCCAAGACAACGTCTACAACAGTACCGTTATATAGTGTGATTGGTCTGGCCATTGTAGTTAAAATAGGAGGGGATTTTTTGGCCGTAGGAGGTTGACCACCTGTTGGGGGATAATTGCCGGGTGGGGCAGCATAAGCCTGTGCACCTGTAAGCATTTGTGTGGCAGCGCCCCCTTGTTCAGCATAGCTAAGCTGTGGGTTTGAGCTGTTTATGCTGTTGTCTAAATTCTCGGGTGGTAATGGATTGGGACCTTGATTGAGGGGATCGGTAATACCAAACGGAGTTATTGGACCTCCGGCAGTTACAACAGTGGGCGAGGTGCCAATATAGGGCGTAACTAAATAGTCGATGCCCCAGTGAGGATCCCAGTAACGCTGAACATAAGTAACGGGAGTTTGTCTATTCTCGGCGCCGGAAACGTCATAGACAAAAACCACATCTAATTGTGGTAGACCAGAATTAACAGCTAATTGAACAGTAAATTGTGCGCCGCCCAAGCCGATAAATTTACCGTATAAAGGCAAATAACAATAAGCACCAGTGGCCTGAATCACTGTTCCATTTTGCGTCGTGGGCAAGAGAGTAATTGGATCTAAAAACTGAAAACAAATTTGCGTTTCCCCAGGCTGAACATCAAATTGTGGCGGATTCTGTCCTATAGCACTGACAAGACTTGCATTAGACAGTGATTGACCGAGAATGGCGTTTTGTTGAAATAGACTTAACCCGGTGTTAATAGCAGCAGTTTGATTGCTGGAATCAGTAGGAGAGCCTGTTGATGCCAAGGTTGTTTGACAGCATAATACTGCCGCTTCCAGATCACATTTTAGTTGATCCCTAGCCAGCATATAACGGCTTAATTCAATTGAAAACAAACCTACGATAAATACTATAAAAGCAAGAAGTAGATTCAGCGCAGAACCTGCTATTCCTTTTGTTTTAATAACTCGAGTCAAGGGACCCCCATATAAATTGCTAATTGGGCATTAGTAAAATTAGTTAAAACGAAATAGAAACGTCGCAACTATTGTCAATAGTTTAATTATTCCCTGCAGACAAAGAGTCCAGAGGGATTATTAACAATATTTCATATAGAGTACTGCTCAAGAGTACCAGTCTGTCGCCCAAGATGCTTATAAGTAACGAAAACAAGGCCGATAATTAATGAAAGCAAAATTCAATGTATGAGAAAAGTGTCTGAGTAGCGTAGACACTTACCACTACTTTTCTATACCATATTTTTCTAGGACAGCTTGCCATTTATTTTGTGCTTTCAAGATAAGCTCAATTATTTCGCGCACCGCACCTTGACCACCGCCAGCTTGGCTAACGAAATGTGCATAAGTTTTAACTTCACTTCTAGCATTAGCGACGACACAAGCTAAACCTGCTCTTTTGAGCAATGGTACATCAGGAAAATCATCGCCAATATATGCCACTTGTTTATCGCTAACACCCGCCAAATGAACAATATCTTCGTAGTTTTTTTCTTTCTGCAGATTGCCCTGGCGCACATATTTTACATTCATGTTTGCTGCTCGCACATCTACAGCTTGTGATTTTCTGCCACTAATAAAACCGGTGCCAATAGCAGCATCGTTTAACAAATGAAAAGCTAATCCGTCATGCGAGTCAAAACCTTTAGTTTCATAAGCATCACCACCGGACTCAGGCAGATAATAACTTTTCCCATCGGTTAACACACTATCTACGTCCATCAATACTAATTTGATGTGTTTGGCTCTTTCTATTGTTTCCTGTGTGGGAATAGTTCCGCACCACAATTTGCTATTTGATTGACTTTCATCCATTTTTTATTACTATGAGGGCTTATTACTAAAAGAATGATCACAATGGAAAGTATATAAGATATCGTGAGAAGATTTATTGTCCTCTTAAATACCCTTAGCTGTTTGCTTATTATTTTTGCATCTTTCAATAAAGTTGAAGCGCAGACACAAAGTTCAGTAAAAAATCAAAAAAAATCCATGAGCAGTAAAAAGCAAGAAGAGAAAAGAAGTATCGAATTAGTTGATATATCGTCCATAAAGATAGAAAATCCTCATGCTGCCGTCAAAACAATTGAATTTGATAGGCCATATAAAACAATAAAATGTGACATTTTTATCGCCGGCGGTGGTTTAGGTGGCGTAGCTGCGGCTCTGAAAATCTGGCAATTAAATAACAAAGAAAGTGCTAAGCCGCTGCATGTTGTTTTATCTGAAGAAACTGATTGGTTAGGTGGACAAGCTACTGCCCAAGGCGTATCTGCCTTAGATGAAAATTCCTTGGTTGAGACCACTGGCTGCACTGATAACTATCAAAAATTTAGGCATGCCATACGCAATAATTACGCAAGCAATTATCGCCTAGCCAGGCAGCCTAGCAATGTACAATTATCTGAGCTATTAAACAAAGACAAATATTTATACCCGGGGAATTGCTGGGTAAGTAGGCTATCTTTTGAGCCCAAAGTGGCGCTTGCTGAGCTAGACACCATGTTATCTCCAGCTTTATCTAATTCTTCTCTAAAAGTACTTTATAGACACAAACCTTTTGCCGTAAAGAATAGAAGAAACTTCTTTCCCCTTATTGGCAATAACCATGCACCTATAAAATCTATTTATTTAGTTAATCTTGATACAGATGAACATATTTGTGTGCGAGCAAAGTTATTTATTGATGCCACCGAATTTGGTGACTTGCTAGCGTTGTCTAATACACCATATAAAACTGGGGCTGAATCGAAAGAGCAAACAGGCGAATCACATGCCCCAGAAAAAGCTGACCCCGATAATGTACAAGACTTTACTTATCCGTTCGCCCTAGAATTGCGCCCCGGCGAAAATCATACGGTAAATAAGCCCCCTTTATACGATGACTTATTGCAACGTGGGCAATTTTCTTTTGATGGTTTTCAGATGTTTACTGAATCATCCAGAGACACTCCTGAAGGCAAACAAAAATTGCGGCCATTTTGGACATATAGAAGACTTATCGATGCCAGTTATTTTATTGATCATAATTATCCTAACGATATAGCTATGATCAATTGGTCAAGCAATGATGTGCGCGGAAAGAATATTATTGATAAGCCTGCTCAAACACAAGCTGAATACCTCGCCTTCGGTAAACTAGTAAGCTTAGGATTTTTGTACTGGTTACAGACAGAAGTACCGAGGGAAGATGGTGGCAAAGGTTATCCAGAATTAGCGTTACGCCCAGATATTATGGGTACCCTAGATGGATTTTCTAAACACCCTTATATACGTGAATCAAGACGGGCTGAGACTAAATATACTATTGTTGAACAGGACATAGCCAGTACATTTAATAGCGAGCGCAGAGCAAAAAATTTTACTGATTCGGTGGGGATTGGCCTTTATCCAATTGATATTCATGGACACGAAGAGATACCTGGTGCCGGCCAAGCGACTAGGCCATTTCAAATTCCGTTGGGCAGTCTCATTCCACAAAATTTTAATGGACTCCTGCCCGCCTGCAAAAATATTGGTGTTACACATATTACAAATGGCGCTTATCGATTGCACCCTATTGAATGGGCCATTGGTGAGGCACAAGGCGCACTTACTTATTATTGCCTTAAACATAAAGTTAGTCCTGAATATGTTTTGGCTAATTTAACTACTTTGCGTCATTTTCAGCACACGCTTATAGAAACAGGAGTACCAATTTATTGGTTTAGTGATATCGCGCCAGAGCACCCTGCTTTTATAGCCGCTCAATATCTAGCCATAACCGGCATTATGCCGGGCGATGGTAAACATTTGCATTTTTATCCAGATAAACCAATAAGCCCTGGTGATGCGTTATTTACCTTAGCAAAATTATTTCCCGATGAACAAGCAAAACTAAGAGGCATAGAAAAAATGGCTATTGAAATTAACGAAAATGGTGTGATGTCAAAAGAAAACAACGCCCTACTCACTCGCGCACAATTTGCTATTCGGCTGTATTCAATTGCTCAATCTAAAAATCTTTTTGGCACAAAATAAAAATTGGTGAGAAAGTCCGATCCGGATAGCGCTATCCGGATCGGAACTTTCATCTTTTGACATTTTTGCCGGGCTGCCGATTGTTGTTCTCGGCATTTGCCTTTAGTTGACACGCCGGCCCGTCCGTTCAATCATTCGAGGCAAAGCACGCAGGAGCGGCCCGACGATGGGGTCATCCTCGTAGGCTTCAAATGGTTGAGGGAAGCGCTCTGTCCAGCAGCCGGCCGTTGTCCCCGGACGGTTGAGCTCCAGTCTGGTAGCGAAAAACGACGGTGCGTAGAACATCACCGTGTCAGCCGTCGATTCCATGAGCGCCTCATGGGTACGCATGTGGAGCCCTGGGGTGTAGCTGGTAGGCGGATGGTCCAAATCGAGCAAGCGCGTCATACGCTCCATTTCCCATTGCCCTTGGTCGTCACTGCGGGCCCACATTTCTTCGTAAGTAATGCGCTGCGGCTTCTGGTCATGCGTGCCCCAGGCAGCCACGCTCTTCTGGGGGTAATCCGCCATTGATGGGTAAAAGCCATCTTTGAGCGGCTCCCAGTGAGGAATGATAATTCTTGCCGCTCCCAACTCGTCCAGTGTCGGCCGCACATATGGCGGAACGACGCCGAGCGCTTCAAAGAAAACATCGACGCCATGGTCACTGGACAAGTCCATGATTGCCGCGATTCTCCTCCTCCCATCTTGCCTGTTGCGTTCCCTGTCGTCGGGGCTGTCGTCTCCCCGGGGAAGAAATTGCGGGTAGCGCCCCCCGGTGAATTGCCGCACCTGATCAGGAGTAAGCGACAGGAGTTGCTGGTCTGGTCCTGGATCGAAAGGGAAGCACCACTGCCGGAAGGGTCCTAACGCGTGGTCGAATTTGAAGCGATGGAAATAGCGGGCGATCCTCTGGATACGCCTTTCCCACCAGGCAAATTTGATCTCCTCGTGCCGATCCCACCTCGGGACGGCCCCGCCCCAGTTTTGTCCGAATCGGGAAAGAAACGAGGTACCTCCGAAAGCCCGCTCAGGCGGTGCTCCACCAGACCAGTTCGGTTTGAATAGGTGGCTGTCGAGACCCCACATGACAGTACTCTTGCGGCTCATACTATAGGGTATGTCGCCAATGAGCTGTATGCCCAGGCGTTCTGCGTGCGCCTTGACCCGCAGCCACTGCTCGTCCGCCACCCACTGCACATAGGTGTGGAATCGCCGCTTTGTCTCGATTAACCTTCTCTCGGGATTGGACAGTCCAGAGAGCCAGCGTTCTGCCTCCTCATACGTACTAGCTCCCGGCCATTCTTTGAAGTCCGCATCAGCATATCGCCCCATCAGCACCCGAAAGAGAGTGTACACGGGTAACCAATCTTGGTTATCATCCGCAAACTTCCTTCTCCGGCGCATCATTGCCTGATCCGCCGCACTATTTACCTCCAGGTGTTTGAAAGCGTCCTGCAGAGCTCTTGCCTTCAGGATATTGACGACGGGATAATTGACGCCCCCGTCGTTTAATGAGCTAACCAGTTGTGGCTGATCCAGGAAGTTATTGTCTGCCGTCAATCCCGGCACCCATCCTGGAGCCATGTGCAAGAGCACGTGGCTAAGCGCGCCCGAGTCCACGCCGCTGAATGGACTGGGGTCAAAGCCGCTGTCACCGATGGGTAGAACTTGCATTGCGGCGATGTGGTATCT
>Ga0206843_10127_pt1 | contig 25322 bp, 19 predicted proteins | sample Alteio_BWOrgCont_21_FD_152869 | JGI IMG/M metagenome (GOLD analysis project Ga0206843, IMG submission 152869) | Enriched cells from forest soil in Barre Woods Harvard Forest LTER site, Petersham, Massachusetts, United States -... | ecosystem: Environmental > Terrestrial > Soil > Temperate forest >...
GACGCGTGAAATAAACCCATGGTATGATGATTCTCACCATGGTTGTCATGAAATATCTGGATTAATTTATGTGATCAATTCCAGATTCTTAATTTTATTGTTATATAATTGGCTTTGTATATTGTATGATTAGAGAGTCAGAAGATGATGAGTCTGAAGAAACTGACCTAAATAGTGAACTTTTTATGACAATAAAAAGTACGAATAGTGCAGATGAGATAGTAAGAAGAATCATTGATTTAGTGGAGAGTGGCGCAAGTATAAATGCAAAAGATGAGTTCGGGTGCACTTTGCTTCATTATGCTTGTAAGATTGGTACACGCAATCTAAAATTAGTGGAGTATTTGACAGAGAAAGGTGCGTTTGTCAGTGAGTTGTGTGAAAACGCTATGACTCCAATATGTTTTATGTACAGTTACAATAATATAGAAGAAGATAAAAAAATATTAACTACTTTATTAAGTAAAGGTGCGCATATTGATGAGGGTAGTACTTTAGGTGTTTCCGCAATTCAGATGCATTTTAAAAGTTTTTTTGTCAAGGAATGGGTTGAATTTCTAATGGAGTTAGGCACCAAAATTGAAGTGCTGGATAATGGTGGCAATAATTTGTTACATTATGCCTGTAGGGTGATCAGTGTGACAGCATGTGATGCAATTTCTTATCTTATTGATTGTGGTATTGACTCTCATGCTAAAAATTTTGTTGGCGTATCTCCTATTGAGATGAAAACTGGCTATCTTTATTACAAACATTTGAAGCAGAGTTGTGAAGATTGTACTGCTGTAGCACCTTTGGATGAGCTAGTGTCTGATGAAGAGCTTTGTTCAGTAGAGCTGCTACCATCGCCAATTACATTAAAATCAACAGATGAAGATCATACAGAAGCTCTTTTTTCATTTGTAAGAGATGGGGATTCAGATATGGTTAGGTTTCTTGTAGAAAAATGCTTTCCAAATATTAATGCAAAAAATAAAGATGGTAATACACCATTATTGATTGAGTGTAAAAAAGAAGACCCTGATTTTGGTATAATTCAGTTTCTTGTTCATAATGGTGCCAATATAAATGATCACTTTCGGGGATGTTCTTCGCTGCAGTGGGTAATTAACAGGGCTTATAGGAGCGATTTGGCTGTAGAAATCTGTGAATATTTGTTACGTAAAGGTTTTGACGTAAATACAGAAGATTATGCTAAAAATACACTTCTACATCTTGCGTGCAACAAACCATATCTGAATTTTAATCTAATTGAGATACTAGTGCAGAATATGGCTAAAGTGGATGTTCAAAACGTATTGGGACAGACGCCAATAGTTCTTGCAGCAAGTTGTGGTGAAGCTTCTAAAAATACCTTGAAGGTTTTAAAATATTTAAATACCAATACTACATGTAAATTTGTTGATGGCGTTATCATATCACTGGAGCAGCAAGAGTTAGAAATTGAAAGTGAAAAAAGGACTCATATGGAGAGATATCTTAAAGATCTTGAAGAATTGAGTATGATATATGATGATCATGTTAGTGCTGACGTAGATATAGTATGTGGGTCTAGAGAGGAGATACTTGGCAACTCTGGCCTTATGGTAGGAGAAGAATAGTATCAAGCCATACATGACTTTTCTTTAATCTATTTTTGATAATAACTAATTTATGCTAATTTTATATAATAAAAGTTGATATATTATTTTTGCTTTGTGGCTCGATAAAGTAGTTGCATTTTTAAGAGAAATTCTTTATTTTAGCGAATCACGCAATTCAGCCATGGCTTTGCCATGCTTTAAACAATATGCATATAAGTATTTTAGAATCAGGGAGTTAATATTAATGCCAACAAATAATCAGTTAGTTAGGTTTGGGCGTAGCCCTAAAATTAGAAAAACAAAATCACCTGCTCTTATGGGTAACCCATTTGCAAAAGGTGTATGTGTCATTGTGAAAACTGTGACGCCAAAAAAGCCTAACTCGGCTCTTCGTAAAATGGCAAGGGTGAAATTGAGTAATGGTAGCTATGTAAATGCATATATCCCTGGTGAAGGGCATAATTTGCAAGAACACTCAGCGGTTTTAGTAAGGGGTGGTAGAGTTCCTGACTTACCAGGTGTGCGTTATCATATAGTGCGTGGAGCATATGATACTCAAGGTGTAAAAAATCGTAAACAAGCCCGTTCTAAATACGGCGCTAAACGTCCTAAATAATTAAGAGGTAAGAATGTCTAGACGTCATCGTGCTGTAAAGAGAGAAGTAGTTTCTGATGTTAAATTTGGTAGTTCTCTTTTGAGCAGATTTATAAATAAGGTAATGCAACGTGGCAAAAGATCTGTTGCTGAAAAAATAGTATATGGAGCTCTTGAAAAAATTAAAAATAAGCATAAAACAGAGCCATTTGAAGTTTTCAATGAGGCGGTTAAAAATGTAAGGCCAGCTCTTGAAGTGGTTTCTGTAAGGGTTGGAGGTGCAAGCTATCAAGTTCCGTCTGTTGTTTCCGATGATAGAGCTTATGCTTTGTCTGCTAGATGGATTATTGCTGCTGCAAACAACAGATCGGAGCTTACTATGGAAGATAAGCTTGCTGGTGAATTTTTTGATGCTGCTGGCGGTAAAGGTGGGGCAGTAAAAAAAAGGGATGATACACATCGTATGGCTGAAGCTAACAAGGCTTTTGCGCACCTAAATCCAAAAAAGATGAAGAGTTAATATATGTCTAAAGAATTGGCTGATATTAGAAATATAGGTATTTGTGCGCATATTGATGCTGGCAAAACTACGACAACGGAACGTATATTATATTATACTGGGAAATCGTACAAAATTGGTGAAGTGCATGAAGGTGGCGCAACGATGGACTGGATGGAGCAAGAGCAAGAAAGGGGTATTACCATCACTTCTGCTGCTACAACCTGTCGTTGGAAAGATAAATGTATTAATATTATAGATACACCAGGTCACGTTGACTTTACAATTGAGGTGGAAAGATCTTTGCGTGTTCTAGATGGTGCTGTTGCTGTTTTTGATGGTGTAGCGGGGGTTGAGCCTCAGTCTGAGACCGTTTGGAGGCAGGCTGATAAATATTCTGTTCCTCGTATTTGTTTCGTGAACAAAATGGACAGAATGGGCGCTAATTTTTACAGATGCGTTGATATGATTGTTGATCGTCTTGGAGCTACTCCTTTAGTTATTCAGCTTCCCGTTGGAATTGAAGAGAACTTCAGAGGTGTTGTTGATTTAGTAAAGATGAAAACAATAATATGGAAAGATGAGTCTCTGGGGGCGGAATTTGCCTATGAAGAAATTCCAGATGATCTTAGAGTTAAAGCTGAGGAATATCGTGCTAAGCTAGTAGATACAGCTGTTGAAGCGGATGATGCACTGCTAGAAAAATACTTGGGCGGCGAAGAATTAACAGAAGATGAGCTAAAATCATGCATAAGAAAGGGCGCGATTGGTGCAAAATTTGTTCCTGTTTTATGTGGAAGTGCATTTAAGAATAAGGGGGTTCAGCCGTTGCTTGATGCAGTTGTAGACTTTTTGCCTTCTCCTCTTGATATTGGGTCGGTGAAAGCAATTGATTTTAAAACAAATGAAGAAGTAGATCGTAAGACTACTGAGGTAGAGCCTTTCGCTGCTCTTGCATTTAAAGTGATGAATGACCCATTCGTTGGTTCTCTAACATTTGTTAGGATATATTCCGGTAGATTGACTTCTGGTATGACTCTTATAAATACAGTGAAAGATCAAAAAGAAAGAGTTGGTCGTATGCTTCAGATGCATGCAAATGACAGAGAAGATATTAAAGAAGCAAAGGCTGGTGATATAGTTGCTCTTGCAGGTTTAAAAAATACAACAACTGGTGAGACTTTGTGTAGTCAAGAAAGTTTGATTATCTTGGAGAAAATGGAGTTTCCAGACCCTGTGATTGAACTTGCAGTTGAACCAAAAACAACAGCGGATCAAGAAAAAATGTCTCTTGCTCTTGCTAGGCTTGCTGCAGAAGATCCTTCATTTAGAGTTTCCTCAGATCATGAAACAGGACAAACCGTGATAAAAGGTATGGGTGAACTGCATCTTGAGATTATTATTGATCGTATGCGTCGTGAGTTTAAAGTAGAAGCAAATGTTGGTGCTCCTCAAGTGGCATATAGGGAAACAATTACAAAATCTACTGAGATTGATTATACTCACAAAAAACAGTCTGGTGGTGCTGGGCAGTTCGCTAGAGTGAAAATAATATTTGAGCCTTTAAATCCAGGATCTGGTTTTGTTTTTGAAAGTAAAATTGTTGGTGGCGCAATTCCTAGAGAATTTATTCCAGGGGTTGAAAAAGGATTAAATAATATTAAAGAAACTGGTGTGGTAGCTGGATATCCTTTGATTGATTTTAAAGCTACTCTTATTGATGGTGCATTTCATGATGTTGATTCAAGTGTGCTTGCATTTGAAATAGCTGCAAAGGCGGCTTTTAAAGAGGGTATGGCAAAGGGTGATCCAAAAATTCTTGAACCTATTATGGATGTAGAAGTTGTTACAGCGGATGAATATATGGGTGATATCATCGGAGATCTAAATAGTCGTAGAGGGCAAGTGCAAAGTATGGAGCCAAGAGGTAATGCTCAGGTTATTAAAGCTCATGTTCCTTTGGCTGAAATGTTTGGTTATGTGAATACTTTGAGATCATTATCGCAAGGTAGAGCGCAATATACAATGATTTTTGCTCATTATGATCATGTTCCCCAGCATGTTGCTGAAGGAATTAAGGCAAAAAAATAAATTTGTCTTGATAGTATTTTAATTTGGATTGCGTTGGGTTGCTGCTTATTGCTCATCTAGTACTCCTAGTATCTACCGTTACAATCCAACTTAAAGTACTATATGGTAAAATTTTGCTTGAAATTTTGCCTATGGTGTGTAAATTAACAATCAACAAAAAAGAGAGTATATATTATGTCTAAGGATGTATTTAGGAGGGACAAGCCGCATTGTAATGTTGGGACGATAGGGCATGTAGATCATGGCAAGACGTCGTTGACTGCTGCGATAACGAAGGTATTAGCGGAGAGTGGTGGTGCGAAGGAGAAGAAGTATGATGAGATAGATGCTGCGCCTGAGGAGAGGGAGCGTGGTATAACGATATCGACTGCGCATGTTGAGTATGAGACTGGTTTGAGGCATTATGCGCATGTTGATTGTCCTGGTCATGCTGATTATGTAAAGAACATGATAACGGGTGCTGCGCAGATGGATGGTGCCATATTAGTGGTTAGTGCTGCTGATGGTCCTATGCCGCAGACTAGGGAGCACATAGTATTAGCGCATCAGGTAGGTGTACCTGCCATAGTGGTATTTTTGAATAAGGTTGACATGGTTGATGATGAGGAGTTATTGGATTTGGTTGAGTTAGAGGTTAGGGAGTTATTGAGCAAGTATGATTTTCCAGGGGATGAGGTACCTGTTATTAGAGGTTCTGCGTTAGCTGCGCTTGAGGGCAAGGCTGGGGGTCGTGAGGCTATTATTAAGTTAATGGAAGCTGTTGATAATTATATACCGCAGCCTGAGAGGGCGCTTGACATGCCGTTTTTGATGCCGATTGAGGATGTATTTTCTATATCTGGGAGGGGCACGGTAGTTACTGGAAGGATAGAGAAGGGTATAGTTAAGGTTGGTGAGGAGATAGAGATTGTAGGGTTTGTACCGACTGTTAAGACCACGTGTACTGGTGTAGAGATGTTTAGGAAGTTGCTTGATCAGGGTCAGGCTGGTGATAATGTTGGTGTATTATTGAGGGGTACGAAGAGGGAGGATGTGACTAGGGGGCAGGTATTAGCTAAGCCTGGGTCTGTGATGCCGCATACTGAGTATGAGGCTGAGGTATATGTATTATCGAAGGATGAGGGTGGCAGGCACACGCCATTTTTCAATAATTATAGGCCGCAGTTTTATTTTAGGACTACTGATGTGACTGGTGAGGTAATGTTACCTGCTGGTAAGGAGATGGTTATGCCTGGGGATAATGCTAATTTGGTAGTGAAGTTGATAGCGCCAGTTGCTATGGAGCCAGGTCTCAGATTCGCTATACGCGAAGGTGGAAGAACAGTCGGCGCAGGCGTGGTGGCAAAAATTATTAAATGATTTAGTTTAATTCGGATTAGGTGGTGAGCTATTGCTTGCAACACTTTCATTCGTCATCCTGCATTTATACGGGATTCACTCTTTTTAGCAATGTAGTAAGAAGTGTGAATCCCGCACTGTAGCGCGGCATGTCGAATAATTTTAAGTATTCGTTAGGAGTGATTGAAGTCAAGTCTACGGATAATTGTGAAATAAAGAAAATGATGTGCACGCTCCAAAGTAAAAAAGACTATAATCGACTATATCTTTTAAGTTAGGTTTGTGTTATCTAGATCTGAGAGGTTAGTTAAGTGAATGATAAGCAACGACTTCCTATATCTAAAAGACTATAAGTTGGAGGTTTGATTAAAGAAGGCTATATTAGCTGATTTTTACTATCGTAATATAAGAGTTTTTTTGTTTTCTATAAATAAATCTTGATTTTTGCATTGGTTTATGATAGGAGTGTAGCTCAATTGGTAGAGCGCCGGTCTCCAAAACCGGAGGTTGCGGGTTCGATTCCTGTCGCTCCTGCCACAAGATTTGGATGTTATGAGTAAAATAAACGAGATAGTAAAGTTTTACGACCAGGTAAAACAGGAAATTGGAAAAATAACATGGCCGTCTAGGGCAGAATTAGTAAATTCAACTCTAATAGTGGTTGGGGTGGTTTTGGTGTTTGGCTTAGTTTGCTTAGGTGTTGATTACTGTATAAATACTGTAATTCAATTTTTACTTAAAATAGGGAAGTAATTATATAGAGAGTTGCTGTGAGTTTTAAATGGTACATTATTCATACCTTATCTGGGTCAGAAAAAAAAGTTAAGCAGGCTATACTAGAACAGGCTGAAAAAAAGTCTATGTCTGCGAATTTTGAAGAAATATTGGTACCAGCGGTAGAGATTCCTGAAATAAAAAAAGGTAAACAGGTAAATACAGAAAAAAAATTTCTACCTGGATATATTTTAATAAAAATGAATCTTACAGATGATGCTTGGCATCTTGTAAAATCTGTTCCTAAAGTAAGTGGATTCTTGGGTAGTGGTATAAGACCGACTCCAGTTCTAGAAAAAGAAGTTCAGAGGATTATAGAGCAGATAAATGATAATCCAGCTATAATGGCGGTGAAGAAAGTCTATGATGTTGGAGAAAATGTTAGGGTTATAGATGGGCCATTTGAATCATTTACTGGAGTGATTGAAGAGGTGGATATTGACAAGATGAGGCTGAGGGTGGCCGTTTCAATATTTGGAAGAGCAACGCCCATTGATTTATCTTTTAATCAAGTGGAAAGAATTTAGAATTTTAGACTGTGAGCTTCTAGCAGCTAAATGCACCTGTTTACGTATGGAATGAGTAGGTGAAAGCAACAAATTATAAGGAAAAACCATGGCAAAAAAAGTATTAGGCTATATTAAATTGACTATACCTGCCGGTAAAGCAAATCCTTCCCCTCCGGTTGGACCAGCTTTAGGTCAGCGTGGTTTAAATATTATGGAGTTTTGTAAAGCTTTTAATGCAGCGACCCAGAGTATGGATGTTGGAACTCCAGTTCCAGTTCTTATTACTGCGTTTGAGGATAAAAGTTTTACATTTGTTACCAAGACTTCTCCAGCAAGTCATTATCTTAAGCAATTTGCAAAGATTGCAAAAGGTTCTTCGGCTACGAAGAAAGAGGCATATGTTGGTAAAGTTACCATGGATCAATGTCGTGAGATTGCCAAAATTAAAATGGCAGATCTTAATTCTACTGATATTGATGCTGGAGCCAAGATTATCAAGGGTTCAGCAGAGTCTATGGGTATTGAAGTGGTAGGAGGATAATATGCAACAGCTGAAAATTACTGGTGGTAAAAAATTAAGAGCCGTAAAAGAGAAAATTGATCGGGCTAAAGTATATTCTGCAAATGAAGCAATTAATTTGTTAAAAGATGTTGCATTCACTAAATTTGACCAAACACTTGATGTTGTTTTCAAATTAGGTGTTGACCCAAGGCATTCAGATCAGATGGTGAGGGGGATGATAACGCTTCCTGCAGGCACAGGAAAAGCTGTTAGGGTGGCTGTATTTTGTAAAGATGATAAATTCGAGATTGCAAAATCATCTGGTGCGGATCTATTTGGTTCTACCGAAATTATAGACGATATTAAAGCTGGTAAAATCAATTTTGATATTTGTATAGCTACACCTGATATGATGGGTATAATAGGTCAGGTCGCAAAAATTTTAGGGCCGAAAGGGCTGATGCCTAATCCAAAACTTGGGACTGTGACGCTAGATATTGCAACTGCAATTAAAAATGCAAAAAGTGGTCAAGTAGAGTTTAGGGTTGAAAAAGCTGGTATTATCCACGCTGGAATCGGAAAATTGTCGTTCAGTGAAAAAGACCTGTTTTCAAATTTGAAGGCAATTTTTGATGCTGTTCAAAAAGCAAGGCCAAGTGGAGCCAAAGGAGCATATATGAAGCAAGTTTTTCTTTCTTCAACCATGGGTCCTTCGCTAAAACTTGATTCTGCAACTATTCAGTAAGGCTTGAGAGGGAAATATGTATCGTTCTGAAAAAGTAACTGCAGTAGCTGAAATAGAAGAAATATTTCGTAATAATAATTCTGTTATTATTACGCATTATCATGGGTTAACAGTAAGTGATATTAGTAAATTACGTAAAGAGCTGCAAGAACAGTGTTCTGGCTTTAAAGTAATCAAGAATACTCTGGCCAAGATTGCTGCAAAGAATATTGGTATTACAGATGCTGATTCACTATTTGTTGGTCCTGTGGGAATTTCTTATTCAAAGGATCCTGTAGGGTCTGCAAAAGCTATAGCAAATTATGCAAAAGCAAAAGGTGCTCTAAAAATTGTTGGGGGTATTTTAGATAATAATATTGTTGATTCTAACGTAATTAACACTTTATCAAAACTTCCATCGATGAATGAGTTGAGAGGAAAAATCGTGAGTGTGTTACAAGCTCCCGCAAGGAATATTGCTTGTATTGCTAAAGCTCCTGCTGAACAATTGGCTAGAGTAATTGGCGCATACGCGAATAAATAAATTAAAAAATATAAAAAGGGTTATAATCATGGCTTTACAAAAATTAGTAGACGAATTATCAAAATTGACAGTTATACAAGCTGCTGAACTTTCAAAAATGCTTGAAGAGCAATGGGGTGTTAGTGCGGCAGCGCCAGTAGCAGTTGCAGCAGCTCCTGCGTCGGCGGCGGTTGTTGAAGAAAAGACAGATTTCGACGTTGTTTTAACGCATTGTGGTGATAATAAGATCAATGTCATTAAGGTTGTGCGTGAATTAACAGGTCTTGGTTTGAAAGAGGCTAAAGATTTAGTAGAAGGTGCTCCGCAAGTTGTAAAGGCAGCAGCTCCAAAAGCTGAAGCGGAGTCGGTAAAAGCTAAGCTTGAAGCTGCTGGCGGAAAAGTAGAATTAAAATAATTTTTATTTGTTTACTATTATTTAAAAGTCTGAGTTTTTATCTGCTCAGGCTTTTTTAGCTTTTTTGATTTCTATTATAACTAAAATATTTTAATTTGAAGATAGGAGAAAGAAGAGAAGTATAGATAGTAAGCCTAGGAAGTGGGTAAGCAACACACGCAGTTGTTTTCAATGTAGATGAAGACTAGAAACTTCAGTAAGTTAGGAGCAACAACGTAATACAATTCAAATCAGAAGACTTAGCTATATAGCTTAACTTAAATTATATACTAAAGACTTTAGACGAGAAAGTTTTGGCTTAAGGGGTAACTTATAGTCAATTAACTTGGATATGGGGCTGGGAGCGACGAGCGAAGTCTATAATAATAGGTAAACTCATGTTCAAAGTTAGTAGACTATATGTTGCTAATATAGGTTTAAATGGCTATTAATTAAATATTTTTATCGAGATGAAGCGTTTTATATTATACGTTAATAATCGGTAAATAAATATAACAATATAATTAATTACTTAAATTCTAAAGAAAATAGTATGGTTTCAATAATTTTTAACAGATAAAGTGCAAACATAAATTGAAAGAAAATATAAAGATTATTTTTAACTCTTGTGTTTTTTTGACGGTCAATGAGTGTGACTCGTTACGTCATCATTGTATGGCGTACATACAAATCATGTTGCTCAGAATGAAATTTTTTACTCAGATTATAATCAAATTATGAATACAAAGTATGCTTTTGAGTCAAGTCACATATTCACAAAATTTTTTTATAATCTGCATGTTGAATTTCGTAATAAATTAATGCTTTAAAATAAAGTTTTTGTTTGGTAATTGATAAGGTAGTTTCTATGAAAGAATCTTTAATGAGTCGTAGTGTAGTAAGAAAAAATTTTGGTAAAATAGATATGGTGGCCTCTATACCAAATTTATTGGAACTTCAGAAATCATCATATGATGATAGTTTTTTGCAAATAAATGTGTTAGCAGAAAAAAGGAGAAATATTGGACTACACTCAGTTTTTAAATCAATTTTTCCTATACAGGATCCTTCGGGCTTTGCTACTCTTGATTATGTAAAATATGAGTTTGACCAACCTAAATATGATGTTGAGGAAAGTCGCCAAAGAGGAGTGAGCTTTGCATCGCCTTTAAAAGTAACACTTAGATTGATAGTATGGGATATTGATCCTGATACAAATGCGAAAGAAATAAAAGGTATAAAAGAACAAGAAGTTTATATGGGTGATATTCCACTCATGACAAAAAACGGTACATTTATCATAAATGGGACTGAGAGAGTTGTTGTATCACAAATGCATAGATCTCCGGGAGTATTTTTTGATCACGATGAAGGGAAAACACATTCTTCTGGAAAATTTTTATATGCAGCAAGGATAATACCATATCGTGGTTCTTGGTTAGACCTAGAATTTGATGCAAAGGATTTGCTATTTTTTCGTATAGATAGGAAGCGTAAATTATATGCAACAACTTTGTTGCGTGCAATTGGCATGACTACACAAGAAATATACGATTTTTTTTACTCTTCAACAGTATTTTTCAAAAATAAAAAAGGGTGGAAAACTAAATTTATCCCAGAAGATTTTGTAGCGCAAAGGTTGCCATTTGACTTAGTAAATGCAAAAAACCAAGAAGTTGTGCTTGAAGCTGGTCAAAAAATTACCCCGAGACTGGCAAAGAAATACGCAGCAGATGGTCTTGAAGAGATTCAGGTTAGTGATGAGCAACTTCTTGCTAAATACTTAGCTAGTGATTTATTAAATGATGCGACAGGTGAGGTTCTTGCTGAAATCGGTTCTGAAGTTACAAAAGAAGTTGCAGACATTCTTAAAAATTCATCAATAACTGAAGTTAAATTATTAAATATTTCTCCACAACTCGGGTCTTATATAAGAAATACCATTTTTGCTGATAAAAATACAGATCAAGATCAGGCTTTAATGGATATATTCAGAGTTTTACGACCTGGCGAACCTTCAACCATAGAGGCAGGGAAGCAATTATTTGATAGTTTATTTTTTGATCAAGGAAGATATGATTTATCCGAAGTGGGGCGGATAAAAATGAATTCTAGGCTAGGTATCGATATTCCAATTGAAATGACTATTTTAACAGCAGATGACATTAAACATGTAGTTAAGTCGATGGTTGAGCTTAGAGATGGAAAAAACAATATTGACGATATTGATCACCTTGGCAATAGAAGAGTAAGGTCTGTAGGTGAACTTATTGAGAATCAATTCCGTATAGGATTGGTTCGTATGGAAAAAGCAATTATAGAACGTATGACCTCAGTAACAATTGATACTGTTATGCCTCATGATTTGGTGAATTCAAAGTCTCTTTCAACTGTTGTGAAAGAATTTTTTAGTTCGTCACAATTATCGCAATTTATGGATCAAACAAATCCTCTTTCTGAAGTTACGCACAAAAGAAGATTGTCGGCTTTGGGTCCAGGCGGTTTGAGCAGAGAGAGAGCTGGTTTTGAAGTGCGTGATGTTCACACAACTCATTATGGACGTATTTGTCCAATTGAAACTCCTGAAGGTCAAAACATTGGTTTGATAAATTCGCTTGCTACATTTGCTAGAATCAATAAATATGGTTTTATTGAAAGTCCATATAGAAAAGTTGTAAATGGCCATGTTACAAATGAAGTTGTATATTTATCCGCTATAGAAGAGAGTAGGTACAAAATTGCTCAAGCAAATGTTGCACGTGATAAAAAGAATAATCTTACAGATGATTTATTAAATTGTAGATATAATTCAGACTTTATCATGGTCTCGCCAACAGAAGTTGATTTCATGGATGTTACTCCTATGCAAGTAGTTTCTGTGGCTGCGTCTTTAATTCCATTTCTTGAAAATGATGATGCTAACAGAGCCCTTATGGGATCAAACATGCAACGACAAGCTGTGCCATTGTTGAGAAGTGAAGCTCCAGTAGTTGGTACAGGCATTGAAAAAGTGGTTGCACAAGATTCAGGAGCATCAGTTATAGCATTGCATGATGGGGTTGTTGATCAAGTTGATTCAACTCGTATAGTAATTAGGACTTTTGGAAGTAAGAAAGATGGCGCTCCAGAGGTTGATATATATAATTTAATGAAATTCCAAAGATCTAATCATAATACATGTATTAATCAAAAACCTCTTGTCTCAGTAGGAGATGAAGTTAAAAAAGGTGACGTAATAGCTGATGGTACGAGTACTGAAAATGGTGAGATAGCTCTTGGTAGAAATGTACTTGTAGCTTTCGTTTCTTGGAGTGGATATAATTTTGAAGATTCAATACTTATTTCAGAAAAAATTGCAAAGAGAGATATATTTACTTCGGTTCATATTGAAGAATTCGAGGTAATTGCAAGAGACACTAGGCTTGGGCCTGAAGAAATTACAAGAGATATTCCAAATGCAAGTGAGGAAAGTCTGCGTCATCTTGACGAAGTTGGTATTGTTCATGTTGGAGCTGAAGTTAAAGCTGGTGATATATTGGTTGGAAAAGTTACGCCAAAGAGTGAATCACCAATGACTCCTGAAGAAAAATTGCTAAGGGCAATTTTCGGTGAAAAAGCTGGAGATGTTAGAGACTCATCCTTGCATGTGCCTCCTGGTGCATCTGGTACAGTTGTGGAAGTCCGTGTCTTTTCAAGAAGAGGTGTTGAAAAGGATGAAAGAGCTATAGCAATAGAACATCAACAAATAGAAAAATTAGCAAAAGATAGAGATGATCAACTCTCAATTATTGAGAGATTTGTGTTTATGAAACTTGAAAGCTTGTTATTAGATCAAACTATCGTGACCGGACCTAAAACGGTAAAGATGGGAGAGCAAATTAACGATACGTTGCTTGCCAAATTATCAAAAGGTCAATATTGGCAGTTGGTTGTAGAAAATGCTGAGGTGATGAACGAAATTGAGCAAATCAAACGTAGCTATGATGATATGAGAGATAATTTAAATAAAACATTTTCTCATAAAGTGGACAAATTACAAAGTGGTGATGATTTACCACAAGGTGCTCTTAAGGTTGTTAAAGTGTTTATTGCAGCAAAACATAAATTGCAACCAGGCGACAAAATGGCGGGTAGACATGGAAATAAAGGTGTGATCTCACGTATTTTACCAGAAGAAGACATGCCATTTTTGGAAGATGGTACTGTAGTTGATGTCGTCTTAAATCCTTTAGGTTTACCTTCAAGAATGAATATTGGTCAGATTCTAGAAACACACTTAGGTTGGGCTGGATATAATCTTGGCAAACAGATTGCTGAAAAAATAAGACTTTATAAAGAAGAAGGTGGTGATGTTGAAGAAGTAAAAAAATTCGTACAAAAAATTTATGCTGGTCATGAAAGAGTTGCTTCTGAAATAGAAACTATGGATAAGAAAGATCTTTTAACATTCTGTGAAACGCTTTCAAGTGGGATTAGATTTGCAACTCCAGTTTTTGATGGTGCAAAAGTACAGGATGTTAAAGATATGCTTGAGCTTTCCTCGCAATGTACATCAGGACAGGTAAAATTAATTGATGGGAGAACCGGAGAATATTTTGAGCGTAAAGTTACCGTTGGTTATAAATATCTGCTTAAACTTCACCATCTTGTTGATGATAAAATACATGCTAGGTCAATAGGTCCGTATAGTCTTGTCACACAACAGCCCCTTGGTGGTAAGTCTCATTTTGGTGGTCAAAGATTTGGTGAAATGGAGTGCTGGGCACTTCAAGCATATGGGGCAGCCTATACGCTTCAGGAAATGCTAACTGTGAAGTCCGATGATGTAACAGGTCGTATTAAGATTTATGAATCAATAGTTCGTGGCGATAATAATTTTGAATCAGGAATTCCAGAATCATTTAATGTTATGATTAAAGAATTTAGATCATTGTGTTTGAATATTCAGCTTGAAAATGAAGTTATTATTCCAGGAATAAAAGAAGAAAGCAAGGCATAGAGGGAGAAATATATGGCAGAGTCAATTAATTTTTACGGGCAAGTGAGTAGTGTTCAACAATTTGACATGTTGCGTATAAATATTGCAAGTCCAGAGCAGATTCGTTCATGGTCTTATGGTGAAGTTACTAAGCCTGAAACCATAAATTATAGAACATTTAAACCAGAAAAAGAAGGTTTATTCTGTGCTAGGATATTTGGTCCTGTGAAGGATTATGAGTGTTTATGCGGTAAATATAAGAGAATGAAATATCGTGGAATTGTTTGCGAAAAATGCGGAGTAGAAGTTACAACTTCCAGAGTGAGGCGTGAACGTATGGGGCATATTGAACTTGCAGCTCCTGTTGCTCATATTTGGTTTTTGAAATCCTTGCCTTCTAGAGTAGGAACTCTACTTGATATGCAGCTTAAAGAGCTTGAAAAAGTTCTATATTTTGAATCCTATGTTGTAGTGGACCCAGGTCTTACCCCAATGTATAAGGGGGATACTTTATCTGAAGATGCTTTTCAAAAGGCTCAGGATGAATATGGAGAAGATAGCTTTGAAGCGTTGATAGGAGCAGAAGCAGTTGCTAGACTTCTTATGGATTTGGATTTGCCAGCACTTCAAGTATCGTTGAGAGCAGAACTTACAGATACAAATTCAGAAGCCAAACGTAAGAAAATTGTAAAGCGTTTGAAATTAGTAGAGGATTTTCTAGGTTCCGAAAACCGTCCTGAATGGATGGTTATGACAGTATTACCTGTCATTCCTCCTGAGATCAGGCCTCTTGTTATGCTAGATGGTGGAAGATTTGCTACTTCGGATTTAAATGAATTATATAGACGTGTAATCAATAGAAATAATCGTCTTCGTAGACTGATTGAACTGAAAGCTCCAGATATTATTATCCGAAATGAAAAAAGAATGCTTCAAGAAGCTGTTGATGCATTATTTGATAATGGGAGAAGAGGAAGGGTTGTTAAAAATAATAATAAGCGCCCATTTAAATCTTTAAGTGATATGTTAAAGGGTAAGCAAGGACGTTTTCGTCAGAATTTGTTAGGAAAGCGTGTGGATTATTCTGGACGTTCGGTGATAGTGGTTGGTCCTGAGCTTAAGTTGCATCAATGCGGTCTTCCTAAAAAAATGGCTCTGGAATTATTTAAACCATTTATATATGCAAAATTGGAATTATATGGTCTTGCTACTACACTTAAAGCAGCCAAAAAAATGGTAGATTCTGAGAAACCAGAAGTATGGGATATTCTAGAAGAAGTTATTAGAGAACATCCTGTTTTACTAAATAGGGCTCCAACGCTGCATAGACTTGGTATTCAAGCTTTTGAACCTCTGCTTATTGAAGGAAAAGCAATCCAACTTCACCCACTTGTATGCGCTGCATTTAATGCTGATTTTGACGGTGACCAGATGGCTGTTCATGTGCCTCTATCTATTGAGGCTCAGATCGAAGCTAGAGTTCTTATGATGTCTACAAATAACATATTAAGTCCGGCTAATGGTCGTCCAATTATTGTGCCTGATAAAGATATAGTCCTAGGGTTATATTACCTTACAGTAGATCTTGATGGAGAACCTGGAGAAGGTATGGTCCTACAGGATATTTCAGAAATTCATCATGCGTTATTTCATGGAGCAGTGACTTTGCACTCAAAGGTGAAATATAGAACTACTATGCTTAATGCAGAAGATGAGATGATAACCACAATAGTTGATACTACGCCAGGTAGATTGATATTAGGTGAATTATTACCTAAAAATAAGAACGTAGGCTTTAAATTTGTAAACAAAACAATGACAAAAAAAGATATTTCTGGTGTTATTGATCTCGTTTATAGACATTGTGGGCAGAAAGCAACCGTAATTTTTGCTGATAAATTGATGGAGCTTGGTTTTAAATATGCTTGTCGCTCTGGTATTTCATTCGGTATGGATGATATGATTGTACCTCAATCTAAAGGAAAACACATTACAGATACTGTTGCTGAAGTAAAAGAATTCGAACAACAATATTCTGATGGATTTATTACATTTGGTGAAAAATATAATAAAGTTATTGATTCATGGTCTCGTTGTACAGATAAGGTCGCAACTGATATGATGAAAGAAATTTCGACAATTAAGCCTAAAGTTGAGGATGAAGCTGGTCAATCAAGACTTAATTCTATCTATATGATGGCAGTTTCGGGCGCTAGAGGCTCACCAACTCAGATTAAGCAATTAGCTGGTATGAGAGGATTAATGGCAAGACCATCTGGTGAGATTATTGAGACTCCAATTATTTCTAATTTTAGAGAAGGATTGACAGTTCTTGAATATTTTAACTCTACTCATGGTGCTCGTAAAGGTCTTGCGGATACTGCTCTTAAAACAGCAAATTCAGGTTATTTAACGCGTAGGCTTGTAGATGTGGCGCAGGATTGTATTGTAACAGATATTGATTGCGGAACAGATGAAGGTTTGATTATAACTCCTATAATTGATGCTGGAGAAGTTGTCGTATCTCTTGCTGAGCAAATTCTTGGAAGAAATGTTGTAAATGATATAAAACATTCTGTAACTGGAGAATTAATAGTTGCGGCTGGAGATTTAATTGATGAAGCAAGTTTAGAAAAAATTGAGACATCTGGAATTGATTCTGTAAAATTGCGTTCAGCTTTAACATGCAAGCTAAAAGAAGGTATTTGTGTTAAATGTTACGGTCGTGATTTAGCGACCGGCGATTTAGTATCTGTAGGTGAAGCCGTAGGTGTTATTGCTGCACAATCTATTGGTGAGCCTGGTACACAGCTTACAATGAGAACTTTCCATATAGGTGGTGCTGCTACAAAAGGAGCAGAAGTTTCTTCGGTAGAAGCGAGTTCAGCTTCCAAAATTAAGATTTTGAATAGAAATGTTGTGATAGATTCGAGTAATAACCATATTGTGATGAGTCGCTCTTGTGAAATTTTGCTTCTTGACGAGAAAGGGCAGGAAAAAGCGAGGTATAAAATACCATATGGAGGTAGGCTTTTAGCAGATGATGCAGACCGTGTTGAACGTGGGCAAAAGATTGCAGAGTGGGATCCATATACAATTCCTATTATTACTGAAAAATCAGGAAAAGTATCATTTAGGGATGTGATAGATGGTGTATCATCTAGAGATATAACTGATGATGCAACTGGTATTACAAGTAAAGTAATAAATGAATCTAAACAAAGTGCAAGAGGTGCAGAGTTGAGGCCTCGTATCCATCTAGTTGATGATAATGGAGAAAGTATGTATCTTTCAAATGGTCTAGAAGCAAGATATTATCTGCCAGTAAATGCAATTTTGAGTGTAGAGGATGGGGCAAAGGTAAATGCTGGTGATATAATAGCCCGTATTCCAAGAGAATCATCAAAAACACGTGATATTACAGGCGGACTCCCAAGGGTTGCAGAGCTTGTAGAAGCAAGACGACCGCAGGATCACGCAGTAATTGCTGAAGTAGATGGAAGAATAGAATTTGGGAAAGACTATAAATCTAAAAGGAGGATTGTTATTCATCCAACTGATGGAAGTACACCAATTGAATTTATGGTTCCAAAAGGTAAGCATGTTGTTGTGAATGAAGGAGATTACGTTAAAAAAGGTGATATGTTAATTGACGGAAATCCTGTGTTACAAGATATTCTAAGAGTTATGGGTGTTGAAGCTTTAGCCCGCTATATGGTTCAAGAAATTCAAGCAGTATATCGTCTTCAGGGAGTAAAAATTGATGATAAGCATATAGAAGTAATTATTCGGCAGATGTTGCAGAAAGTTGAAATTACAGATCCTGGAGAAACTACATTGCTGATAGGCGAGAAAATAGATAGAATTGAATTTGAAGAAATTAATACTAAAGCTTTAGAAGCAGGGTTCAGCCCAGCTTCAGCTCAACCAGTATTACAGGGGATTACAAAGGCTTCACTACAAACGAGATCATTTATTTCAGCAGCTTCTTTCCAAGAGACAACTCGAGTGCTTACTGAAGCGGCTGTAGCAGGTAAAATAGATAAATTACACGGATTAAAAGAGAATGTAATAGTAGGAAGATTAATTCCAGCTGGAACAGGATACTATGTTGATAAGCTGCGTAAATCTGTTTAATATATAGTCTTTTACTTTGGATGGTGCGCGCTGTTGAGGCTGGGCACATCTTTAGATTCCGGCGGCATATAGACTATTGTGCCGCTGTCCTTAATAACATTTTGTCCATTACGGTAATAGGTTGGCTTGATACGTATCTGACCGTCACTCATCATAAGAGCGTGTAGGGTTTGGATAAGTTTTTCAGTTACGGAGTGATTTTGCGCAGCATATTGCTAAAGCTGAGCTCCATAATAACTTTCGCTTCATTCTCATCTCGTTCTCCATCAGGAAAATGACCTTTAAGCTGAATCATTTCTTTAATCTCGAGTGGCTTTAATTGATTTCCTTTTATCATCGTTGAATAATGCGTGGTATATAACTTTGCTGTCTCACTTAAAGATGCAAGTACTGTGTAGGATTACAGGCAGCAAAGTTACTATCTCTTTCACTACCTTTATTCTCTAAGATGCTTGGCAATGATAGGTGTGATATTACTATACAAGGGTTTAAATTTGTTGGCATAATATTAAGACCAATATTGGTTTTGTTTACACTACTTGTTATGGAGATAAAAATCTGATAAATCAAGCAGAAGATGCTGATAAGAGTCATAGCATTAGCTGCCATGCCACTATATAATCATTTAATTTGGACATTGAACTAGGAACATTGAAGCGAAGTATATGTGTAAATAAAATAAATTAATTATTAATTAGTAATAATTACGTTAATAAAATGTGTTATAAAAGTATATGAATAAGATTTTTTTATTTTATTAACCATATATTATATTTTACTTTATCATCTGGGTTTTTTACCATGATAAGTCTAACAAATTATTTAAGAGGAAAAAATGTCTAAATCAGCAACACATCCAGCATCAGCACCAGCTCCAGCTCCAACATCAGCAAATGGAGCGGCTGTTACTGTTGCTCCATCTGCGGCAGCGCCAGCTCATCATGAAAGTTTTGGAGAGGATCTTCTTGCAAAAATAAAGAAATTTGGTACAGAAGCCGAGTCTGTTATTCTGCAACTTGTTGATCTCATGAAAGTGCCAGCAGAAGATGTGGCAAAAATTGCTTTACAAGCTGGTGAGCAAGCAGCTGCAAGTGCTATAGAAAAAGATACGCATAATTCTGCAGTTGGTGACTTGGTAGCTGCGGATGTTAGTGGTATGATTGGTGCTGCAGGTAATGCAGCTATATCTACAGTCGATACTGTTGTTACTCATGCTACAGCTGGTGTTGCTGTAAATTCAACTGTTGCTACAGTGGTGGCTGCTGGTATAGTTGTAGCGTCTACAGCTGCTGAAGGTTCTCATAGTGGCTTAGCACAGAATATCGGTAACGCATTGGCTGCGGTGCCGGCATCAGCACCAGTTGGTGCAGCTCCTGTACATGCTGTTGACACTCCAGTAGTTGGCTCTGTAGAAGGAGGTGTAGATTCTTCTGATGCTTAAAAAGGTTCTAGGAGTCTTTTTTTATAACGATCCCAGTATCTGACAATAAATTGGTTTCTTCTTAAAGAACTGTAGTTGAGAAGATAGTGTGTTGATTTGACAGATACGTTGGAAATCACATGTTATATTAAGAGAATTCACGATTATTCAGGAGGAAATGGTGTTGCACCATCTCCTCCAAAACATCTAAATACTTGCGATAAACTAAATCTTATCGCGCTTTTTACCACTTATTTCTTTATATACCAGTTTCCCATATGCTAGAGATAGCGAACTTCTTGTAATAATTCGTAATATCTGTCGGTTTTACTGCTATATATTGACTTATAAGATTCCCCAGCCACTTTTTGTGTAATATATGCTCTCCATCTTTGATGGATAAGATCATTTTCCTTAAAGCTCTTAATAAAGAAAAATTATCAATATTATGCTGCTCCAAGTTTAGTGATGGTTAATTTAAGATTTTGTCTGTGTTTCCTCTTTTTTTCCAGAGATCCTCAAGCCTAAATATTTCTCTAGTCTCTGGATGAAATAAATGTACTATAACATCTCCACAATCAACTAACACCCATTGTCCATCACTTAATCCTTCAATGCCAACATTTAAATTACTATTGTTTCTAACCTCAAGACTTATAAATTCTCCAATAGAAGAAACATTTTTTGATGATCTTCCATTTGCAATAACGAAATATCTTGCTAGAGCATTATCTTTACCTAGATCCATCACAAAAATATTTTCTGCTTTTTTGTCATTCAAGCATTTTATAATAAAATCCTTGAGTTTTTCATCTGTATCTAATTTCATTCAATATAATTTACCCATATATCATATTGCCCTAAGTCAAAACCTATTTTAGTTGAAGTATTTGCGTTGACTAACTACTTGAGCATCACTCATAACTTCTGGCGTTTCATTTCTTTTTTCGTAAGCTTTATTATGTCTATTTTTATCTTTTACTTCTTCTTTCTCTGATTTTTCAGTTTTGTGGAAAATTTGTTCTGAAGTTGGCTCTCCAGTTATTTCAGATGATTTTTGTCCTAGCAAAGCTTTCATACTCACTTTTATTTTTCCTTTTTCTGAGCCAATAATTTTTACCTTGACTATTTGTCCTACTTTTAAATGGTCTTCAATCGAAGCGACTCTTTGAAGGCTTATTTCACTAATATGCAAATAGCCATCCTTGCCACCTGGAATTCCTACAAAGGCTCCTGATTCTAGAATTTTAAGAATAGTCCCATCTAAAATTGATCCCACTTCTGGTTCGAATGTGATAGCTTTAATTTTACTTAGAGCTATTTCAATTTTTTCTTTTCCTACTGCAGAAACTTGCACTATTCCATCATCGTTAATGTCAATTTTTGCTCCACTAACTTCACAAATTTCTTTAATCACTTTTCCGCCTGGACCAATTAGGTCCCTTATTTTGTCTTTATCAATTTTCAACTTTACAATTTGTGGCGCATGTTTACTTAAGGCAGTCTTATGTTCTGTGATAGCTTGAGCCATTTTCTCGAGAATATGAATTCTTCCCTCTTTTGCCTGTGATAAAGCAATTTTCATGATTTCAAAATTAATTCCAGCAACCTTAATATCCATTTGTAGTGCTGTTATACCATTTTTTGTTCCAGCCACTTTGAAATCCATATCACCGAGATGATCTTCATCTGCCATAATATCTGATAAAACTACGAAATCCTTACCTTCCTTTATAAGACCCATCGCAATTCCTGCTACTGGAGATTTAAGAGGAACACCAGCCTCCATCATAGACATACTTGCTCCACAGACTGTTGCCATAGAAGAAGAACCGTTTGACTCAGTAATCTCAGATACTACTCTTACAGTATATGGAAATTCTTCTTTTGTAGGCAGCATAGGATTAATAGCGCGCCATGCAAGTTTACCATGACCTATTTCTCTTCTTCCAGGAGCTCTAAATGGAGTTGACTCATTTACAGAATATGGAGGAAAAATATAATGTAGAAGAAATTTTTCTTTGCCTTCTCCATCAAGATTTTCATACATTTGTTCATCTTGGCTTGTACCAAGTGTTGTTGAGACTAAAGCTTGTGTTTCGCCTCTCGTAAACAAACTTGAGCCATGTGCTCGTGGAAGGATCCCTACCTCAGAGGCAATTGGCCTAATTTGTTCTGGTTTTCTTGAGTCGATTCTAATTTTTGCATCTAATAGACTATTCCTTACAACTTTTGCTTTTACTTCTGCAAATGCAATCTCCAATTTTAAATGCCCGTATTCTTCGCCGTATTTCGCTTCAATAGGAGCAAAAATTCTTGACATTGCATGATAGCGTTGTTGCTTGTCTATGATTTTAAATGCTTCTACAATTTCATTGCCATAATCTTTAGAAATTGTGGAAATAAGCTTTTCTATCCCAAGCTCTGGATGGGTCCATTTTTGTTTCCCGGCTTCTTTTGCAAATTCTTCAATCAATTTTATGATTGGTTGCATGTTTTTATGGCCGAATTCTAAAGCATTTAGCATTTCGGTTTCAGAAAGTTCATGAGCTTCTGACTCAACCATCATTACTGATGTATCTGTTCCAGCTACCATTAGGTCTAGTGTGCTTCTTGAGATCATTTCGTGCGAAGGATTAAGTACGAATTCCCCATCAATATAACCAACTCTGGAAGCTGCAATAATGTCCATATAAGGGACGCCTGATATAGCAAGTGCTGCTGATGCGCCAACTATTGCAAGAATTTCAGAACAATATCTCGGATCATGAGATAATACTGTACAAATAATTTGAGTTTCATTAAAAAAAGCTGGATGGAATAAAGGACGGATTGGTCTGTCAATTAACCTTGAAATCAAAACTTCTTTTTCCGAAGGTTTCCCCTCTCTTTTTAAAAATCCTCCTGGGATTTTGCCTCCCGCATACGCCATTTCTCTATAATGCACTGTAAGTGGAAAAAATGTGGCATCATCCTTAACTTCTTTTGCACTTACAGTCGTGCACAATACGACACTATCACCCATACAAACTAAAACAGCACCATCAGCTTGTCTTGCAATTTTTCCAGTTTTGAGCGTGATTACCGCATCTCCCCATTTTACTTCTTTAACTATTTCTTTAAACATAAATTTTTCCATTTTATAATTTCTTTAAATATACTTCTTTTGTGGGGAGGAAGACTTAATCATGCTACTTTGCCTTGCATTTTGCAAGTTTTGCAGTATTTAGCAAACATAATTCAATAAACATAACAATTAAGTTTGCTATATTGTTACTTTCTTATACCCAATTTTTTAATCAAATTTTGATATCTTTCTAAACTTTTGTCTTTTAAATAATTTAGCAACCTTCTCCTGCGACCCACAAGAATCAACAAACCTCTTCTTGATGAGAAATCCTTATGATTTATCTTACAATGTTCTGTAAGATTATTAATTCTTTCTGTAAGCACGGCAGCTTGTACTTCTACAGAACCAGTGTCATTTTGTGTTGTTGCGAAATCACCAATTAATTCTTGTTTTTTTGCAGCTGTAATCGACATCTAAAACTCCTTTGTTATAAATTAAAAACTCTTTTTATATTAAACAACCCACTATCAATGCTTCCTATCGCACACAAAATACTGTTACAATAAATAGCGGTACAACCTTCTGAAACATCTTCAAAAAATAGCTTCTGACCATTGCGTATGCGTTTTGCCTCATCCTCACTAACATTGATAACCAGGATGTCGTCCAGTACGAAATCAATTGGAAAAATAAGGCTCGAAAGTTGTTGTAAGTTATCTTGCATCTTCACATCGTTAACGTTTATAGCAGAAGCTATAGCGAATTTCCCGACCTTTAGACGAATCAATTCTACCACATGCCCAAGATTTTGCAAGCTAAATCCTATATCTTCTGAAAGAGTCCTAATATAAGTACCTTTAGAACATTCACATATTAAAGTGGCAGTTTGCTTTTTAGCATTGAACTCAAGAAGCTCCAAGTTGTAAATATAAATTTTTCTTCTTTTTAATTCTGGAACATAGCCAGAACGGGCAAGTTTATAAGATCTTATCCCGTCAATTTTTATAGCTGAAAAGGCAGGTGGTGTCTGATAAATTGATCCTATAAATTTTGGGATTATTTCATTTATATCAGATTCTTTTACTATTTTATCTGTAGTAGATACTATCTCACCATCAATGTCACCAGAAGAGGTTTTAGATCCGAATTGTATAGTAAATTGGTAGGTTTTTTTGGCATCTATAAGCATTTCTGCGAGTTTCGTAGCTTCGCCGAGCGCTATGGGCAAAACTCCCTCTGCAAGCGGGTCTAAAGTTCCTGTGTGACCAGTTTTAACATTATTAAATGCACGTTTTACAATTGCCACAGTAGCAGCGGAGCTTATGCCTCTAGGCTTATTTATATTAAGCCACCCATTTATTATTGTCATAAATATATTGAAAAAATTATGTAGAGTTTATAATATACCATGATTATTTCATAATAAATTATTATTAGGTAAAAATGGCACAAATTCCTCTTGGAAAACAAGTGAAATATAGCTCAGTTTACGATCCTGCATTACTTTTTCCAATTCCAAGAAGTAATAACAGGATGGATTTAAAAAATGGAACAAATTTTTATGGTGTAGATATTTGGAATTGTTATGAGGTTTCGTGGCTTAACATGAATGGCAAACCATGCGTAAGGATTTTAGAATTGTATATACCTTCTACAACAACAAATATTGTTGAGTCGAAATCTCTAAAATTATATTTATTCTCTTTAAATAACAATAAATTTGATTCAGAAAAAACTGTGATGTCATTGATAAAATCAGATTTAGAAAAGGCGCTTGGTTCTTCGGTAGAAGTAGTTTTACATAATATTGAGCATTTTAAAAATCAAAAATTAAATAATTTAGATTATTTATGTATTGACGATTTGGATGTTGAATGTGATCCAAGTGATAAAGGTGTAACTTTGTTACAAAAAGACGCAAAAATTGTTACAGAAAAATTTTATACTAATCTACTTAGATCAAATTGTTTAATTACTTCACAGCCTGATTGGGCTACACTATATGTATCGTATAAAGGTCCAAAAATTGATCATTCAGCATTTTTGAAATATATTGTTTCTTTTAGGTCTCATGACGAATTTGCTGAACCACTTGCAGAGAGGATATTTGATAATTTAATCTCACAATGTAAGTGTGAGGAACTCACGGTATATAATAGATCAACTCGTAGAGGTGGAATTGATA
>Ga0206843_10128_pt1 | contig 25314 bp, 23 predicted proteins | sample Alteio_BWOrgCont_21_FD_152869 | JGI IMG/M metagenome (GOLD analysis project Ga0206843, IMG submission 152869) | Enriched cells from forest soil in Barre Woods Harvard Forest LTER site, Petersham, Massachusetts, United States -... | ecosystem: Environmental > Terrestrial > Soil > Temperate forest >...
ACAAGGAAATCTAAAAGAATGTCTGCACAACATATCCAAAGCAGTTGCCCTTAGATCACTGCCAAATTAGAGTTTCCTTTTCAATTCATTGTTTGAGGCAAATAAATGCTGCTTGTAGAATTTTTTAGTAGAAATTCCTCCAAACTTATTGGAGCTCTGTCCATTCCAACAATAATTGTACTTTTTTGGTTTTACGCTCAATATGAAGCCAACCAGCAAGTAAGCGAGTTCAATAAAGCCCAAAAAGTACGGCCCAATACAGATGAAACAACTATAACCAATTATGAGTTAAAAGAGGTAGATGATAGCAATCAAGTACGCTGGTTATTGGCGGCCAAAACAGGTGCTTTGGAGCCTGTTTCGCATGATGTAAATCTGACTGATGTACATGTCGATTATATGGATGGCAAAACTTTAAAGATGCGTATAACAGCACCTGTTGGTCAAACAAATGAAGATACCCGGCTGGTAAAGCTTGCTGGGTTGGGCGATAAGCAAGTCTCTGCTTGTGGCGAGGAAGGTAAGGTAAAGTTAGAAGCAGCAAAAATTGAATTAGACAAAAAAAATCAGTTTCAAGCAGTCGGTAATGTTAACATCGTTTGGTCCAACGCCGCAAAAGTAATAGGCGACACGGCTTTCGGCGCATTGGGATCCAAGGGATCTAATGATTTAAGTAATGTCAAGCTTATTGGTCATACTCATGCTTTAATTGGCTCAGTTGAGGAATAATCGTTAATCAAATGAAAATAAACAAACATAAAAAAGCAACTAAAAAAACGTTAGCTAAACAATCAACTATTAAAAGATTAACGTTTTTTATTGCTGGCGTTTGTCTCGGTTTTTTCCAAACAGTTTTTTTAATTCCTGATAGTTGTGCCCAATCTTCTCCTGCGCCCCAGGCAACAGCACCAATTGATATTCAAGCTAATGAACAAGAGTTTTTAGACAGCATTGTATTGGCTAAAGGGGATGTAACCGTTACCTATAAAGACAGTATAGTAAAAGCACCAGAAGCAAAGCTTTTTCGTGACCCGAGTGGACAGCCACAAAAGGCTATTTTCGTCGGTCACCCTTTTTTAACTCAAAATGACAATAAGATAAATGCCGACACGCTCATTTTTGAAATAGCTGATTCAAAGTTTATTGCTCAAGGTAATGCACATTCTGAAGTGTCCTCTGAAGGAGATACTCAATTAGATGCGAAAGCTTCGCCAGGTAAGGTTAACAAAATAGAAAATAAAAAAGAGAATAAAAGTGACGGAACTATAAAAGCTGAAGGAAGTACAAAAAATATAGTGGCTTCAAAAGGCAGCAATAATTCCAAACAACCATTCGCTTGGCCGCAAGCTAGTGATGATCAGAATGCTTTCCAAAAACCTGTCAGTAATGTTGCTACATCTCCCCATAGCGATAATACAGTTGAAACAAGTAAAAAGGCTTCAACAGATAAAACGGATAAGGCAGCTCCAGAAAAGATTATTACTGACTCAGACTACCAGGAATACTCAAAAGAATCAGGTAAATTTGATGCTTCTGGACATGTACACGTTATACACGGTGAGATATCGGTTTTCGCTGACAAGTTGAAACTTGTATATGGTACAGACGGCAAGCCTGAAACAGCCTTATTTAACGGGCATGTAAATGCTTTCCAAGGTACCAGCAATACTCAAGCTGAGATGGTTACTTATTATCTGGCTACTAAGCGTTTACAAGCTACAGGTAATGTTCGCTCAAAGATGCTACAAAAGCAAGATGGCACTGATAATAAAGGTGGCACAAATAAGAAAGTAGTGGGCACAAAGCCAAATGCGGGTGGGGCTATTGCTGCACCGACTGCAACAGTACCGCAAAATAGTGAGGATCCGATCATCGTAGTTTCCGATTCTCAAGATATGAATCAAAACACTGGCAAAATGTCTGCTGAAGGTAATGTGCGAGTTTATTATCAAGATATGATCGGCGCAGGTCCAAAGGTATTGCTTTTACGCAACACCGATGGACGAGCAGAGAAGGTAATTTTTACCGAGCGTTCACAAGTTTCTCAACCGGGCAAACGCTGGATTGCTGACCGTATAACAATGGCCATAGCTACCAAGAAAATTTTAGCAGAAGGCAATACCAAAGCTTTCATTATTGGTAGTCCCAGTAAACCTCCTAGTCCACAAGCTAATAGCGCTCTGGCTATGACCTCGGGCAGCAAAAGTGCAGCGACGGGTGCAGCAGCGACGGATAAAAATAAAACGGGCACCGTAGCTGGTAGCAATAAAAACGAGATTTATTAAAATGACTTCCACCATAGATATCAAAAAAAGGACTGATAATTCAGCCACTGCTAATTCAGTTGTCGATGAAAATATGCTTTACGTTGATAACTTGCAAAAGAGTTATGGCGGACGAAGAGTTGTTGATAATGTAAGTTTTACCGTAGGTAGGGGTGAGATAGTCGGTCTTCTAGGACGTAACGGCGCTGGAAAAACTACTTCGTTCGATATGGTGCTGGGTTTAGTTAAACCAGAAAAAGGTCACATAAGATTTGGACACCATGACTTAGCTAAATTACCCATTCATGAGCGCTCACGTTTAGGCATCAGTTATTTGCCTCAAGAAGCTTCTACTTTTAGAAAACTAACTTCTGGCGACAATATCCGCCTAATTTTGCAAATGCGTAATTTTTCTAAAAAAGAGCAAGATGAGAGAATCAAATATTTGCTTGAACAATTTGGCCTTGAGTATTTGGAAAATACTCTTTCTGTCCAATTATCTGGTGGTGAAAGACGACGACTAGAGCTTGCTCGTTGTTTAGCTACAGAACCAAAATTTATTCTATTGGACGAACCATTTACCGGTATCGACCCTATTTCGATTGCCGACATTCAAGGATTAATAAGACGATTAAGGGATGAGTGGAATTTGGGAGTATTACTTACGGACCATAATCCTAGGGCTACACTCAAAATTACAGACAGAGCCTATCTTATTAATCAGGGCAAGATTCTTGTCGCAGGCACATCACACGAAGTCGCCGCCAGCCCCGTTGCCCGCAAACAATACTTAGGAGAGGACTTTACGCTGTGATTAAGATCAGACTACTTGATACTTATATCGCTAATGAATTTTGGCAACCACTCTTATTTGGTATTGGTATCGTAACTGGTGTGTGGTTCGGTGCAGATCAATTAAAAGCGATTTTTAATTTGGTAATGCGTTCGGGCGTACCTTGGAACATGGCTTTCACCATCATCGGACTACACTTGCCTGAAATTATTGTTGTAACTATTCCCATCGGCGTATTGCTGGGCACCTTGCTTGTCTTTAATCGTTTAAGCGGAGACTCTGAAATCATTGCTCTTAGAACAAGTGGGATCAGTTTTTATCGCATTATGGTTGCCCCATTGTTATTTGGCTTAGCTACAAGTTTTGTAAGCTTTGGCATTAACGAGGTTATAGTACCAGTTGCCAATCGTACTTCCAAAAAACTCGAGTTTTTGGCACTCTATAAATCTGAGATGCCTGGGGGACAAGCTAATTTCACTTATATGGAGCGTGGTAAAGATCTTACTTTAAATCGTGTTTTTTATATTGGTTATTACAACGAAAGCCAGCTAAGAAATGTGATTATTTTAGATTTTACTCGCGACAAATTAGTACAGATAATTTGTGCTGCTACAGGTATGTGGAGTCGCGGTGAATGGGTATTAAATAAGGGACGTACATATGTTCTTTCTGGAGATAGCGATATAACGCGTATAATGCGCTTTGACAATTTGACTCTTCCCGGTATTAAAAATGCCCAGAAAGCTTTAGACAACAGCACTGTCTCGCCTAAAGAAATGAATATGCTTGAACTATCTCGTCACGTAGATATCCTTAAAGACTCAAACGCGGTCACTAATGATCTGTTGGTGCGGCTGTATCAGAAAATAAGTCAACCACTCGCTTGCTTGATTGTCGCTCTAGCCGGAGCACCGTTAGGACTGCTGGCAAGGCGCTCGCGCAGCAATATAGGATTAATTTATAGCGCTATGGTGGTCTTTCTGTACTATGTCCTACAATCAAGTTCTGGAGCCTTAGGGGAAGCAGGACGTATCTCACCTATGCTAGCTGCCTGGATGCCCAATATAGTAATAGGGATATTAGGCACTATCATTCTCTACTTCCGTGGCAAATAATTTTATAGCAATAAACTTAGCAAGACAGCAAATTCCTCTTGACTAGACCGGCGGATTACTTTAGTCTTTTTAAAAGCCGGTTTTAGTGGAAACCATAATTGTTGAATAGTAATTCATTTTCTCAAAGCATACCTAGAAGGGCTCCCTCTGCGCTTAGACTCTTAGCGCTCTGTTTGCTCTTATTGACAGTTACTGTCACTGTGTGGTTATTAAGCGGCTCTAATATATTTACTTCTCCCAATCAAACCCTGACAGATCTTGATGCTTCTTTGAGCGCATCAAGCAAACAGTTATTGAACAAATGGAACAATCTACTGAAACATAACGATTCTACGGCACCAGAAAATCTCACTACGCCAACAGCTTTTTATAGAGTGGACGATCTTGTTGCAAAGGCAAATTTGCAAGAAATTATGCCTGCTATAGATGCCTTGAATAAGCAAGCCGAGCAAGGAAGAAACGACCCTTCTTATCACAATCGTTTGGGGATCCTCTATGCCCAAATTGGCGATTTTGCTAGTGCTATAAAACATTTAAATCAAGCTGTTGTTTTATGCCGAGAACAATTATGGTCTTTAGCAGCAAAAGCAAAACAGACAAACAATTTGAATTTAAATGTACAAAAGACAAGCAAAGAACCAATTGTCTTTAGAACAGATCGGTCAGCAATATACATTCAATTAGATTGCGCTCACAGTAATCTGGCACGTATTTATGACAAGCTAGGAGACCATAAGCAAGTCATAGCTGAGCTTGATGAATTAAACAAAGACATTGTTTTTGCTGGAGACAGTCCTAAATTAATTACTGTAACCAAGAAGGGTTCAGAAAAATCTGCAGCTATTCATTCCAGTCTGAAAAATAAAAGACTAACTGCTACTGAAGTTGCGATTTTGGCTCGAGCTGAGGCATTACGCCAGGTCGGCCGTTTACCAGAAGCTGTTCAAGAATATCTGAAATTGATAAATCTGAATCATAATTTGGCTGTTGCTCATCAAAGATTAGGGTTAGCTGCGGTAACCGATAATAATTTGTGGTTAGCTATAAACGAACTACAAATAGCAGCAAAACTAGATAAAGGAGATCCTGATACACAAAATGATCTCGGTTTGATATATCAACAAATTGGTGATTATAAGTCAGCTAAACAAGCTTTTGCTGATGCCCACAAAATAGCGCCTAAACACTTAGCTGCTTCGGTCAATCTTGCCAATTGCTTAGTAGATGGCGGAGAGGTTAAATCAGGAATAGCGATAATGCGCCAAGCAACTGTAGATCACCCTAATTCACCTCTAGCTCATAACAATTTAGCTTCTTTAATTGCTCGCACTAACAAACAAACAGAAGCAGCAAAAGAATTTGCTAAAGCGATTAACTTAGATCCAACTTTAGCCTCAGCACACTATGGACTGGGAATAGCCCTGCTTAAATTGAAGTCTTATACCGCCGCGGCAAAAGAGTTTCAAACAACAATAATACTCAATCCTGGTATTCTAGATTTGCAAAATAAAATTGATCTTGCCAATAGATGTAATTTAAGAACTCTAGCATACACGCAGCACAGCTTTAATTAGGCTATGCTATTTGCCTTTTTCGCTTCAGATTAATTGCCAAGTATGCCACTGCCTACAGTGATAGTTTACAATAGATTTGTTGATGTTTGAGGAGACTTGCTTTGTCCGTTACTCATGAAGAATTGGTGCTTTTACAAGCACAGATGGAAGGACTAGAATCAATTTTCTTTGAACTCTATCCCTTTGGCGTCGAACTTAAAAGACAACAAGTACAAGACTATTACAACCAAAGATTCAATTCTGTCACCCAAGCGCAAGTATCGGTAGCCAGAGGAGAATTGAGACGCAATTTTAATACAAGAGCGAATCAGGTGAGAAATTTAGTAGACTCCGCCGAGTCGATCGGAGACGTAACGAATAAGCTGAATTTGATCATAGCAGCAGCTTGCCTTCCTCATGAGCGGAATAAGCCTCTTGATCCCAAGATATTGAGTTTTTGCGAAAATCTAATATTTCAAAATAAAATAGATCCAGCTGCCCTGAATACACTTTTGGCTCATAATCCTCTTAAAGAATCTGACGCTAGAATATTACTTGCTTGTGCTATGTTCAGTGGGAATGTTCAAATTGATAAAGGGGGTAGTCCGATTTCAATACAAGAGGTTCTCGCAAGTATTATCACAGTGGCCAAAACTAAGGATTTATTGCCTCGCAATGACCCTTTCTATACTGAAGCTTTATATTTTTTAGAAGGGATGTCTGAGGATACTAGCGTTTACAAGTAATAATATAACGACTTCTTGGCAACTCGATGGCGGAGTTGACAATGTGAACTATTGCAAGCTGTCACAATCTGCTCACATAATTTCCCATATCCTTAATATAATGAGCGTAACCAGTAAAATGTGGCTGGGAATCACTAAGTTGGTGCAAAAAATTTTTGTAATTGAATGACAACTATATGGAAAATAGTTTACTGCTACCAGAAAAAAAACAGAAGAATAGCCGATTCGGCGTACGCAGGCAAATAGCTATCGTCCTTGGGCTTACCATTGGTTTCCTCCATTCTTTTAGTTCGCCTTATACAGCCGAAGCTAGTTTTTTTAAAGGACAATCCAAGAGTATTGACGACGATGCTCAAGTAAATACAGCCAAGTCCTCAACCGCAGAGACAAAAGCAGATCAAACCAGCGAGCCGGACAGCCAGGCAACTCCAGTCTCTAAAGGCAGTGGCAATAAAAACATGCCTTACGCTGATGAAGCAGTAAAACATTACAATCACGGTGTTGAGTTGCACCAAGCAGGTTTTCTAAATCAAGCAGTTGGAGAGTATAAAGAAGCTATAGCCGCTGACAATCGCATGGAGGAGGCCTTTAGTAATTTAGGCATTATATATGCTGCTCAGCACAATTATCCAAAGGCAAAGGAAGCATTTGAAGAAGCTCTGCGCCTAAGTCCTAATCGCCCAACTACCTTAAACGGACTAGGAACTGTCATTTATGCGCAAGATCAAATTCCACAAGCAATGGAAAAATGGAAAGAAGCCCTAGCCGCGGATCCCAAATTTGCCTCGGCTTATTACAATATGGGTAATGCATACGAAGGACAAAAGAACTACGATCAAGCAAAAGCATCTTATCTTCAAGCGATTGGTGTTATGCCTAATATGGCTGATGCCTATTTCCGTTTGGGAAATATTTTAAGCAAAGAACATCATTTACCCCAGTCAGAGCTTCTCTTAAACAAAGCTATCGAATTAAGCCCAGATGGAGAATTTGTTCGTGAGGCAAAACATTCTTTAAATATCATTGAAAGTCGGTTCGAAAAGAACAAAGTGAAAAGTCCACCGCCTCGCAAAAAGCAATAAGCGTTTTCAATTGACATGCCGGAAACAGAGACAAAACTAGAAAAACTGGCCAAAATTATTGATGGACAAGTAGTTTCAAACCAAGCCGCCGTACAAATTTGCATCAAGGGCATTGTGGCTGGATTTCCTGTTAAGTTGGAAGCTATACAGGCTAATTATCCTTTCGGTGTAAGCTACTTTATTGAAACAAGTAGTTTTTCCAGCATGTCAGTTAATGAATCTTTTAAATTGGTTGTTACGCCTAAATACGCCCGCGGTCGATTATCTGCGATTACTCGCTTTCTATTTTTTGAAAGACGTGGGCAAAATGTAGATGTACCTGCATTAGATTCAGCTCTTATTTTTAAATACGATAATGGCTTTTTAGCAAAACAGTTCGCCCATTGTCCAAATGTAGCTGCCAATATTCAGGCACTTGAAAAACAAACACATTTCAACGAGATGGTGATTAAATCTGATGCGGGACTATACTTGTCTCAACCGACTCCCTTTAATGTTTTAGACCTAGAACAATGCAAGGAAACTTTTGATACACTGGCAAAGCTGGCGCAGGTATTGTTTGAGGTCTTTTAACAGCAAATGGCCTAATTAAGGTCTTTTTCCTTAAATCAAACCAAAACATAACGAATTTACTAGCATTGCAGGCAATTTTGTTGTCATATGATAGATTAAGGATGATAATTGTAATAAGAGATCGTCCCGGTCATAATTTTAAAAAATCGCCACAATGGCATGAGTCCTATGACGTCAGGACAAATCAACAAAATATGAGGTAGAAAAGATGGCAGACACTAGTATTCAAGCTAACCCAACTGTAGTAGGTGTTTCTGAGGCAGCTGCTGAAGAAATTAAAAGATTACTTCCTAGCGAGCAAGGCAAAACCGGACTCAGATTAGAAATTAAGGGTGGCGGCTGCTCTGGTATGTCTTATGGGCTAACCTTCGATAATATTCGCGAAAGCGATCACACTGTTGAACTTCATGGAGTCAAAGTTTTTGTTGATCCTAAAAGTGCAATTTATCTCAAAGGATCACTTCTAGATTTTCAAGGCGGCTTAGAAGGACACGGTTTCGTAATCAAAAATCCACAAGCTAAAGGTAGCTGTGGTTGTGGACAATCCTTTAACGTTTAAGCCTAAAACCTAGACAATATAATGAAAACGAACAGCTTTCTATGGTAGTAAGCGATAATCGTCTGACAAACCATACTGACCAGGCATTAGTAACTTTGCATAATCAAGCGGGTTTCTATAATGCGCAGCAGTATGGTTTGTTAGTTGCTAGCGGTAAGGACGCTGCCTCTTTCTTGCAATCTCAATTGACCAATGACATAAATGAACTTAAACCAGGGACAAGTCAGTTGTCTTGTTTACTAGACAGAAAAGCACATGTCCAAGCTTATTTTCACTTATATAAAGACGCCCATCCTGATAACCAATCATTTTATATTCTCACTGAGAGCCATCAGATACCTTCTCTTGTGCAAAACCTGGAGCAGTATCGTTTTGCTGCTCAGGTACAATTTACCGATTATTCTGCCGACGGACATTTTATTGCCATTCAAGGACCACGGGCTAATCGAATTTTTGGTTTGTTAGCGCCGGAGGTTTATCTAAACGAAATGGGGCATCACGATATTAGTGATACTATATATAGTGACTATGGAATTAAAATATTTCGTCATTCAATAACAGGAGAAAATGGTTATTTCTTCTGGATAAGCAAGAAAAATTATGCTGGCTTTAGCAAAGCTTTTAAAAGTTTCTGTGCCAGTCTCGATTTTATCGAGTTAAATAATCCAACGATAACAGCTGCAAGAATTGAATCAGGATTGGTTCAATTCGGTATCGACTTTAACAAAGATAATTTACTGCCCGAGACTGGTCTGGTTGATAAAACCGTTAACTATAAAAAAGGCTGTTTTGTTGGGCAAGAAATATTAGCCAGAGTACGCAGTCACGGGGTGCCGGCCCGGGCCATTATTGGTCTTACTCTAGAAGGCAAAAATTCTGAGACTATGGAGATACCTATCGATAGTCCTATACTTGTTGCAGGCGAAGAAATTGGCCATATCAAAAGCAATACTTTTTCACCAACAATAAACAAATCAATAGCCTTAGCAATTTTAAAACGTGACTATCGAGTACCAGAAAAAACATTTTCTGCGCAAATAGCCGGGCATGAAGTCCAAGGCACTGTAACATTGCCCCCATTTGTAAAACTGCAATCCAATAAAGATTTGGCACATAAGTTATATGAGCAAGCAGTGCAAAAGTTCGTGCAAGAATCAGAAGGCATATTACCTGCTGAAGCAATAAATCTTTTACAAGAGGTGCTAATCTTAGATCCGCAATTCGAAGATGCTTATGAAGCTTTAGCTGTCATACTTTCAAAACACGACAAACTAGATGCAGCAATTAGCATTATGAAAGTTCTAGCTGAATTAAATATTGATTCAGTGATGGCACATAGCAATTTATCTCAATTCTATGTACAACAGGGTTTAAAAGAATTGGCCGAAGAAGAAAAAGCCATTGCTTTAGGTATAAGAATGAGACTAGCAGCTGCGCAAATGACTGATAAGCTGGCAGAGGAAACTGAAAAGAAAAACGCTGAAAGACTCAAACGCAAAGAAATGTTTGAGCAAGTTTTAGCTATTGATATAGAAGATTTCTTCGCTAATGCTGGTTTTGGTGAATGCTTGGTAGCAGAAAAAGATTTTGCTAAAGCCATTCCATATTTAGAGAAAGCCATTGAGCTAAAACCTATTCACTTAGCGGCATATCTAGATCTAGCAAAAGCATATAAAGAAACAGGACATAATGATCAAGCCAAAGAAATTCTTTCTGCCGGTATAGCAGTAGCCACCAAGCGTGGTGAGATGCCTATGTTGCAAAAGCTGCAAGATGAAATGAAAGACCTCATATTGTAATAAAAATTGGACGGCCCTTTTTAATTGACTTTGCCTAAAATGATGCTTGAGACTTCTTTGCCTTTAAATAGAGGGAACGAAAATGACTTATCTAGCCGATTTAAGTAAGTTCGGAATATCACAAAAACCTAACAGTGCCGAAAACGGCCATCTTCGGTGCTCTTCTAAGGCTTGTTTTGAATTCCAAATGCGGCTAGCCCTTCTGAAGGAGAGAACAGCATATCAGCATCAGTCTGTGTTATCTGTCCCGTCTTATCTATAAAACACCAATGCAAAGTCCCCGGCAAATATACTGCGGCCAGTCCTTCTGAAAATGGCTTACCTCTGAGAATCTTTCTATCTATAGCTTTTGTACCGTGGCAATCAATGTAATAAAATTGATCACCATGGAGTGAGTCATTACTTATTACGCAGGCTAATCCCTCGGAATATGGCCATGCATAGACAAACATAGGCTTGATGACCAATTTACCGCTTTTATCAATATAGCCCCAATGTTCGGATAAAACTGCCTTGAAGAAAGTGAATGGTGGTGCTGGATAATAATCACTTTTACCAGATACCGATACGGCTGCTATTCCATCCATAAAGTCCTGGGCGTTTGTAAATTCGGGCTGTATGACAAACTTGCCCGATGTATCAATGTAACCCCATTTTCCGCCGAGTTTAACCGCAGCCAACCCTTCTGAGAACGGAAGTGCTTTGTCATACTGAGCTGGTATCTTTAATTCGCCGTCTTTTTGGATATAGCCAAACAAAGATTTAGCTACTGTACAAACAGGAGCCAGTCCGTTAACAAATTTGCAAAGTTGTGTTCCAGCTTTAAACCTTGCTTTGATGACCATTTTACCAGTTTTATCAATAAAACCCCGACAATCACCTAAATCGACGGCAGCAAGATTTTCAGAAAAATCCTGTGCGCTATCATACTGGGGTTTGATAATAAACTTATCGCTTTTATTGATGTAACCATACTTTAATCCACTATCTCCTTTAATTGCTACCGCAGCCAACCCTTCAGAAAAATCAGAAGCCCTCTGATAAGTAGGCTGAATCAAAACCTTGCCATACTTATCGGTATAACCATATTTATAAATTGGAGCGAGTGATAAAGCTTCCAATACCATAGCTATAACCAGAAGTCCTACAGCAGTTTTCCCAATTCTAAAAATTTTGTCCATTTTAATTGACCGGAAATTTTGATCTTAGTTTGTTATACCCAGCAAGTACAGCTATTATATAGAGGAATATTAGCAGTGTCAGATAACGTAATTTATATTGAATCAATTATTAATTGTGTAAACTGGGCAATGGTTTCTCAATCGTGCCACCATTTTGCCACAAGTATTTTTTAAACTCATTGGTCTACTGCCTAAATCACACATAGGGTTAGAGAACATGTCAGATATAAACAGACCTACGCCTCAAGACAAAAATATCCAACACATTTTTGAAAACATTCAGGACAAAACAAAACTAGTTGAGGAAGCATTTTTTGACTCTCCTCCCATTAGATTCTTGTCTGATGGGCACCCTTCTTTAGTGGCCCCGATTCACAGTCATAAAATGCTCAATGATGCATCGAATGCTTTAAGGCAAAATGATATTCAAGAAGCTGCCCATCAACTCAGACGTGAAGTCGATTTTTGTAACGCGGTGGCAAAAATGGCCGGTAGCCCTTACGAAAAAAGTGGCAAGGCGGCCTTAGAAGCTCTAGATAAGCATAAATCAGTTACCGATATTGATCTGACTTTAAAAGAAGCTTGGAATAAAGCTTGGGCAGAAAATCCCGCGCCTTTCTACGATATTAGCGGTGCGGAAAAGCGAGTTCCTTATTCGCCTCATATATCAAAATGATATTGACGTACCTATAGCATTTTGATATAGTACACTTGTCGGGAGCTCTAAATTGCAAATTGCCAACATGAACCGAATCGAAAATTTTAAGAGGGTACATGCGGGCGCTAGCAAGCCGATGAAAGATTGGTTAGATAAAACTATAGGTGCTAACTGGAAAACACCTATGGATGTTAAGAAAATATTTGCATCGGCTTCATTTGTTAAGCAGTTTGTTATTTTCAATATTGGTGGTAATAAATATAGACTATTAACAAAAGTTATTTACGGAAAGGAAACAGTGAGAATTTTGAAAATAGGAACACATGAAGATTACAATGGATGGAAATTATGAGCACTAAACCACTATCAGAATTAGCAAAAAAATTTCCTTTGCGCCGTATTAAAACTGATGAAGAGTTAGACATAGCGTCAGAAATTTTCAGTGAATTAGGTATGAAAGACAAGCTGAGCAGCGCTGAAAGTAATTATTTGGAAGTATTGGAAATATTGATTATGGATTACGAAGCAAAATCTCCAAGGATTCAAGCAATGTTAGCTGAGGCGAGAGCTATTCCACCGCAGCGAATTTTACAATCTATTTTAGAAGAAAGCGGGATGTCGCAATCACAGCTTGCCAGAGAAATCGGCTGTCACCAGGAAAACATATCTGCTTTTTTAGCCGGTAAGCGAGGATTGAGTAAAGTAAATGCAGTCAAGTTAGCAAAATATTTTTGTCTTTCAGCGGATTTTTTTCTTCCCAGAATAAATGAAAAGCTCGCTGGATAGCAATTGTTAATGCAAGGCTTTAAGCAACTGGTATACGTTAACCGCATTGTGTCTGCCTTTGATTTCAAATTCGCCCAAAAATTTAAAATCGAAGTTTTCTTTCACAAGATCATAGGTATTTTGATCAACAATAATTTTGCCCAGCTCATCGTCCACTATCAGTTTCTCCATGCGAAAGGCAAGATTAGCTGTGTCTCCCAGAAGGGCTGGGTTTCCTTGCGATTTTCCCAAAGCACCTTTAGCTACATTGCCGGTGGCTAAGGCAATATCGAAAGCCAGAGGATGTTCGGTAAAAGGCCAGATCGTCTTAACCTTAGCAATTTTGGTCATTATATCTTTGAGTCTGAGAGCCGTTAAGCAAGCCTTGTGGCAACTCACTCCCGCCTCTATACTCTCCCCTTTGGTGGCCCAATAAGCCATAATGGCATCTCCAGCAATTTTTTCTAGCTGTCCTTGATTCTTTTCAATTTCTTTGTTCAATTGACCAAAGACGTTTCCGGCAGCTTGCATAACAATAGACGGGTCATGAGCAAATTCTTCCATCAAGGTAGTAAAATTTTTCAAGTCAGCGACTAAAATGGTGGCATTAATTAATTTGACTTGGAGATGTGTCTCTTCTTGCTCTCCTTGAATATCATTTTTAGATTGGGTCACGTAGTTTGCATCACCATTGGGTATAGAAACAACGAGTATATAATTCGCTATACCAATAACGTCTTGATCTTTGAGCCCGTATTCTTTGCCTGGATTTATAGGCACACCATTTATAGTTGTGCCATTTGTGCTGCCATTATCTATTATTGTCCAAACATTGCCACTGCAACGAATTTCTGCGTGTTTGGCTGAAACCTCTGAATAAGCCAAGACAATACATTTTTCTGTATCTAGAATATTCGGTTTAGCTTTACGACCAATATAAATGGTTTGATCGTTGGCTACTTTTAAGGCAAAACTGTCTGGCGCTCCCGGTAAAGCAATAATAGAGCCAGATTCCATAATACAGACTAAGCTCTTGCTATTTTGGTCAGAGCACCGGAAAGCTCTTTTACTTTATCAAGTGCTTCCCATGGTAAGTTTAAATCCGGGCGTCCAAAATGTCCGTAAGAAGCAATTTTTCTATAGAAGTGACCGTTATTTTTAGCTGGCAAATTGGCTAAGTCAAAATGCTTAATAATAGCTGCTGGTCTTAAATCAAAATGTCTTTTGATTAATTCGGCTATTTGATCGTCCGGTAACTTTCCAGTACCAAATGTAGTGACATAAACTGAAACAGGTCTAGCCACACCAATAGCATAAGCAATTTGTACTTCACACTTTAATGCTAATCCTGCTGCCACTATATTCTTAGCTACGTATCTTGCTGCATAAGTGGCTGAGCGATCTACCTTAGTTGGATCTTTGCCTGAAAATGCTCCGCCCCCATGTCTAGCGCAACCACCGTAAGTATCAACGATAATTTTTCGTCCAGTTAAACCAGCGTCCCCATGAGGACCGCCTACAACAAAGCGACCGGAGGGATTAATTAAATAGCGTGTTTGGTCATCAGGTTTTGTAGAGAGGTCTTGAAAAACTGGCATTATTACATAAGCCTTTAAATCGTTGGCAATACGATTTTGTATGTATTCATTATCAGTTTTCCCATCTATTGTCTCCTCGTGTTGGGTAGAAATTACGATTGAATCGATACGCACAGGAATACCATTTTGATATTCCACGGTCACTTGCGTTTTGCCGTCTGGCCTTAAGTAAGGCAAAGTTGCATTCTTTCTGACTTCGCTAAGACGTCTGGATATGCGATGGGCGGCAGATATGGTCATAGGCATCATTTCAGGCGTTTCATTGCAGGCAAAACCGAACATCATGCCTTGATCGCCAGCACCGATGCTGTCAGCAGATTCAGATGATTTTTCAGCGCGTTTCTCTAAAGCCAAGCTAACACCTTTTGCTATATCTGAACTTTGCTTATCGACAGCCATCAGGATGCCACAAGAATTAGCATCAAATCCCCCACCAGCAGCACCATGATAGCCAATGTCCTTAATTACCCGACGAGCTATCTCCTGCATATCTATATTTGCCGTGCTCGTTACTTCACCGAAAATTAATAATAGTCCAGTTGTAGCAGCACATTCTACTGCCACACGAGCTTGGGGATCCAAAGTTAAGATGGCATCTAAAATAGCATCAGAAATTTGGTCACATACTTTATCCGGATGACCTTCGGTAACAGATTCAGACGTAAACAAATAAGACCCAGACAAAGGCTTCTCCTTAAAATCATAAAACGCTAATTAGATTGACATCATCCCTGACGGAATACAATTCTCGATATGCTAGCATTTTTCCTTATTTTAGACACATAAAACTAGATCTATTGAAATTGTTTAAGATAGAGCGAAAACTTGAGATTAAATATGAAAAGAGCAAAAATTCTGGTTACTCCCTCGGCTTATAAAGGCAGCTTAAGCTCGAATGAAGTAGCTCAAGCTATAAAAGCTGGTTTACAAAAAACAAATCGGCAAATGGACATTAAATGTTTGCCTTTGGCTGATGGCGGCGATGGAACAATAGATTCAATAATGACTTGCTTAGGTGGCGAGCTCAATTCGGTGGCAGTGCTAGGACCATTAGATAATCGTATAAATGCCAGCTGGCTTGTGCTGGATAATTGGGTATTGATTGAGCTTGCTAATTGCTGTGGCTTGGCAACAGTCATAAATAAACCACTGCAGCCATTGCTCGCCCATACCTACGGGTTAGGTCAAGTAGTTAGCGCTTGTCTTTCCATCCCTTACAAAAAAATACTTATTGGTTTAGGCGGTAGTGCCTCTACAGACGGTGGCACCGGTGCTTTGGCAGCTCTCGGCGTAAAATTTCTTGATGCTAACAGTAAGTCTCTCCCTTTGGGTGGAAGATTTCTGTCCCATCTACAATCAATAGATTTATCTGGGCTAGATAAGCGTCTTGAGCAAAAAGAAATAGAAATTCTAACGGATGTACGGTCACCTTTATTGGGTAAAGACGGAGCAGCAGCAATATTTGCTCCACAAAAGGGGGCCAATGTGCAAGAAGTTGGTCTTTTAGAAAATGGACTGACTAGATTAGCTGAAGTCATAGTAAGCATCACAAAGTCCGATCTAAAAGATTTACCAGGCTGTGGAGCAGCCGGTGGTACTGCTTTCGGGCTTGCATCGTTGCTTAAAGCAAAGATTTCTCCCGGTTTTAAAAAAATTGCCGAATTAATTGGACTGCAAGAAGAAATAAAAAATTCGGATCTGGTTATCACAGCCGAGGGTAAATTAGACTCTCAGTCTATTACTGGCAAAGCAACAGGTGAATTAGCATATCTTTGTAAAAATTTTTCCAAACCACTTATAGTATTTCCAGCCTTGATTAAAGATGGAATCCGCTGGGAAGAATTTGGTATATGCGGTGTTTACCCAACAGCCAAAAGCAATAAATTTAGCTCTTGTGCTGACATTACTGAGACTGTAAGGGAACGAATGGTTGACTGCAACCATTTTTAATAGTCTACATGAATTGTATTTGGCGCAAATAATGCTACTGACAACCAGACGCTTTCATTTGCGCAGCCGCTGTCTGCAGGTTAATATAGATATAGACGATAGTTCAACAATATCAAAAAGTTTTTGGACGCAAGTGGTGAAATAAAGTGGCAAAAGCAAACGCAAAAACTAAAAAGCAATTGCGGTCAGATCCATACGTAGAAGATATAAGGCCACTTTGTGAAGGAACCCCCTTCGTATTAACAGACGCTGCTCACCCCCGTTTAACATTAAAGCAAGGCAGTCATTTTTTGGTATTAGACGAAATAGGAAATATACCTGCTTGTAATACTCTGGGCTACGGCTATTACAGGCAGGATACAAGGCATTTGAGTCAGTGGGAGTTACTGCTCAATGGCATTACATTGTCTGTATTATCAAACGAAGTACATCTGGGCTATTCAGGAACTCTTTTGTACACAAATCCCTTAATAAACGACATACCGCAGCAAAAGCTAAGTATCAAACGTAAATTGGTTTTAGATGACGTTTTATGGGAAAAAATCACAATCGAAAATTTTGGCTCTGATCCTTATGACATAGAAATACAAATGAAATTTCAAAGTGATTTTGCCGATATGTTTGAAGTAAGAGGATTAAACCGATCACAAAGAGGCAAACGCATGCTGCCTATCAGCAGTAGCGATGGTACGAAAGTCCTTTTAGCTTATCGTGGACTGGATGGCACATTAGCAGAAACCATTATCGACTTTTGCTCTAATAAACCAGAAACAATTGCTGATGGTCTGGTAACATTTAAGTTGCATGTGCCCGTGAAGGATATTGTGGAGCTAGAGGCGCGTATAATCACTAAATGGGATGGGGAAGCTGCTGAGGGTTGCGACATTAAAGTCGCTGATAAAAATAATTTCCATTCGTTTTTTACAACAACTGAAGAAAAATATCAGCACTGGCGCAATCAAGTTGCATCCATTCACACCGAACATGAGCTCGTTAATTTTTCCATAGAAAGATGTTTCAACGATTTATACATGTTGCGGCAACCAACACCAAAGGGCAATGGTTTAGCGGCAGGAATCCCTTGGTACTGCACCATTTTTGGTCGTGATAGTGCAATTACAGGCTTGCAAATTTTGCCTTTCATGCCTGATCTGGCAAGAGACTGTATTTCAGTATTAGCTGCTTATCAAGGCAAGCATTATAACGAATTTACAGCGGAAGAACCGGGCAGAATAATGCACGAAATTCGTTTTGGCGAATTAGCTAAGACAGGACAAATTCCGCATATGCCTTATTACGGCACAATAGATGCTACTCAATTATGGCTTATGCTTTATTGTGAATATATCAAATGGACAGGCGATTTGGATTTTGCCCAATCGCTTTGGCCTGCAGTTAAATTAGCAATTACTTGGCTCGACAAAACAGTTGAAACAGGCAATGGCTATTTACGCTATCAATCTTATAAAGCCCATGAATTAGAAAATCAAGGCTGGAAAGATTCCAACGATTCGATCATGTACAAAAATGGAACATTAGCTGAACCGCCTATCGCGGTCTGTGAGGCACAGGGTTACCTGTATGCTGCTCGCCGTGAATTATCACAAATAGCTTTTATGCTCGGTCATAAGCAAACGGCAAAAGAACTAAGTAATGGAGCTAATTCTTTGAAAGAAAGATTCAATCGTGATTTTTGGATGGAGCCAGATAAATTCATCTGTTTGGCCCTTGATGGTAATAATAGAAAAGTCGACGCAATTGCTTCCAATCCAGGACATTGCTTATGGACTGGCATACTAAACGATGACAAGGCTCAATTAGTAGCGGATAGGTTAATGCTAGATGATGTAAATTCTGGCTGGGGCATTCGTACATTATCCGTTCAAACTATAGCCTATAGCCCAATTGCTTATCATAACGGCACAGTATGGCCGCACGATAACGCCATTATTGGCGAAGGGATGCGTCGATTTGGCAGAACCGAAGAAATGAAAAAAATCATGCAAGAAATTGTAGATGTATCTCTCTTTTACACTGAACATAGATTGCCTGAGTTGATTTGTGGTTTTGATCGGGTGGGTACATACAGTCCCGTAGGTTACCCTGTTTCCTGTTCCCCTCAAGCCTGGGCAGCTGGCAGTCTTCTACAAATGATAAAAGCTTGCATCAACTTCTTACCTGATGCTACTAATAATTGTCTTCACATTGTTGAACCCACCTTGCCAGAATGGTTGGGCAGAGTAACAGTAAAAGGACTTAAAGTAGGCAAGGCTGAGTTAGATTTGGCCTTTGACACCCGCGAAGGATATACTATTTGCCAAATTCTGCGTAAAACCGGCAAAGTTAAAGTTATTGTCGAAACATAAAATGCGCATAGCTCAATTAGCTCCATTGTCTGAAAGCGTGCCACCAAAAACATATGGGGGCACGGAATTAGTCGTAAGTCTTCTTACTGAAGAGCTGGTAAAGAATGGTCATGAGGTAACTTTATTTGCCTCTGGAGACTCTGAAACTACAGCAAAATTAATCTCTGTTACTGCAAAGTCTCTGCGAGCTGACACCACTATCCCAATAAGACGCTGGCAAGCATACGATCTGTGTTCATTAATAGAGTTAGAACAGAGACAAAACGAATTTGATATTATTCATAATCATATGGGGTATCAAGCGTTTTCGTTTATAAAAGACTTTAAATGCGCCAACGTAACTACCAATCATAATATTGTGAAAGATTACTGTGCGCCGATATATTTGCATTATGCAGATCTCCCTTTTGTGGCCATCAGTGAATCGTACAAAGCGCTGAATTATCCAGACAAACTAAATTATGCTGCTACCGTATATAATGGCATTGATGTTAGTCAATATACTTTTACTCAAAATCAAAGAAGAGAATACTTGTTATTCATAGGTAGGATATGCCGCGATAAAGGCACTGCAACCGCAATCGAAATTGCCTTGGCCTTGGGAATACCTCTGAAAATAGCTGGTAAGGTGGACGAAGCAGATAAAGACTATTTCGAGGAACAAATTAAACCCCTGCTGTCAAACCCCACGATTGAATACTTGGGTGAAGTAGGATTGATAGAAAAGGCAAAATTATACAGTGAGGCTATAGCTGTACTGTATCCTATCGCTTTTGAAGAACCCTTTGGATTAGTAATGGCAGAATCTCTAGCTACTGGCACGCCGGTTGTTGCATTGAACAGAGGGTCGGTAAAAGAAATAATTATTGATAAAGAGACTGGGATTGTTGCCAACACGAAGGAAGAGATAATAAGTCGCTTTGGTGAAATCGGAAAAATCTCGCATCAAGCTTGCCGAGATAGAGCAGTAAAATTATTTTCGAGCCAAACAATGGTGGCATATTATCAAGCGCTCTATGCATTGTTATGTCGATAAACCTGATAATCAATAAAGTTGCTGAAAGCATCAAAGATCGACATTTATTTGCTATATTCGACCGCGACGGTACCTTAGTGCCGATTATTTCAGATCCCGATCGGGCAATACTGCATAACGATGTCTTAGAACTTTTGCTGAAATTAGATTCCTTACCCAATACCAGGGTAGCTATTTTGAGTGCTAGAGATTTAGCACAGCTAAGGCATGATTTTAAAAATAATGATCTGATTCTAGGCGGAAATTATGGTATGGAATTGCTTGTGCCTAATCAAATGTCTTGGATAGAGCCAAAAGCGGTTCAATCAAGAAATCTTTTGCTTGCAGCAAAGCGCGAGCTAGAAGAACAATTGCCTGAAGAAACACAAGTGATTCTTGAGGATAAACAATTAACCTTGTGTCTCCATTGGCACCTTACACCTTCTGAATATAGAGAAAAAGTACACAGCTGTATAAAATTACTGAAGACAAAATATAGTGGGCTTTTATTCAAAGCGCTGACAACCAGCTACGAAATATGGCCTTATATGCAATGGGATAAATCAAATGGACTAATACAAATAGCCTCAATACTAAAGCTTGATTTAGATGAGTGCTTAATTTTATACATTGGCGATTCAGATTCCGATGAGCCAGCATTCGCATGGGTGAACAATCACCAAGGAATTACTGTACGTGTTGGTCAAAGCGCTGAATCAATTGCACAGTTTAGTGTGAAATCTCCAAAAGAAGTTAAAGAAATCTTGAAACTTCTAATTGCTAATATACAAAATTCTTGAGCCAAATTAATTTTTGGCAAAGCTGATATAAGAGCGCTTCGCCCGAATATCGATAACTTTGTGGCGAGAGCAGCTTTCCAATTTATTTTTAAAACTAAACCACCAAGCAACTAAACTATTTTTTTTGCACAGCGGCTCTTAATAGATTCATGCGCAAAGACTTTTCACCTGGACTAAGTGAAAGAGCTCTGTTGATAGCTTCTGCTATAGCTTTAGGATCATTAGGATCTACATCAATAGAATAATTACCCAATTCATCCCACACCCCGGCTCCAGGAGATAGTACTAGCACCCCTGGATTAGAGGTTTGACAAGCAACATATTCTTTAGCCGTTAGATTCAGTCCATCGCGAATGGGATTCACTAACATGACCGAGGCAGAGTTATATAACCTAGCCAATTTTTCTACAGATAAACTTTCATCTAACCAAATTAAAGGCTGCCAGTCATCCGTGCTCCAATTATTGATCACTCTAGCTTGTAATTCATGGCAGTCTTGCCAATATTGATCAAACGTCGATAGTCCGGCCCTAGTGCGCCCACAGGATTGAATAAAGGTCATTGTATGCTGCCAACGAGGGAATCGTTCAAAGAAATAATCGACTGCCTCTAACCGATTGGTTACGCCCTTTGTATAGTCTGCACGATCTACTGAAAAAACATAAGGCATCTGCTTAAATTGACAGCTAGGATCTGTATCTTGCTGGGCGAGAGAATTCCAAGATTCATAATCGATTCCCAATGGTGCCACCATAACAGCAGTTGAACGATCTGCACCAGAACGGTCAGCTATAGACATGGCATTCCAGTCGCATTGATATTCCGGCAAATTGTCTTCGACGAATTGCATAAAATTTATGGCGTATTCGTTCGTATGAAAGCCAACGGCTTCGCAATATAAAAGGCCAGATGCTACATTTTTCAGCTGCGAAATTATCGAGTGCTGCTTGATCTGTTTTGGCCATGGGATATGCCAGAAGAAGACAGATCTAGCATCTATTTGCTGTTTTAGAAAATAAGGTAAAAGTGCAAAATGATAGTCGTGAATAAAACAAGTGGGCTGCAAAGATTGGTTTTGTTTAAAAGCCTCAGCTAGCGCATTTGCTACCACTAAATTAAAGTGCTCATATTGTCTATTGGATTGAAAGCGAAAGATAGATAGTTCAGGCAAATTATGCAAAACAGGCCATAAGAATTCATTGCAGTACCTGTAATGCCCCTCAAGCAGCTCCTGCGCTATTACTTCTAAATCTTCGGCTTCATCATTTCCTGCTGATAAACATTGCAGGGTGTTCTTGCCAATATTCCACCAACGGTCTGTCGAATCTGCACAGGTATGCCAAGCTTGTCCTACCGAATTTGATAAGCCCCCTGCCATACCGGGACCACGATAAGTTATTATATTCATTATCCTCTTGCCTCTAGACCAATCTGATATATAGAGTACGGAGTTTTTTCTGATATAGAGTCATTGAGCCATTGTGTTAAAAATAAACTACTTCGGGCTGTAATTCAATCAGTCAGTTATATCTCAATGAATTGGCCTTCTGCAATCAATTTTCCATGCGCACTTAAAAAATAAACCGGCCAAATAAATTTTCAATTTACGAATCCTCACATCTACCCGGCCAATAGCCATTTTGAGCACTTTTTAAATTATTTGACTTTGGTTTATTTTAAGATTCTAAATTCACTTTTGCACCAAACTTAGTGTTAACTTATGTTGCAAAGAAAAATTTATTTATTGTCTGAATGAGGGCTGCAAAGGTTGTTTACCACTGTGCCAGATTTGGTGCTAAGGAAAAAGAAACAACCGATTTGCCCTTTGCAGAGCTTAATCCAGATAATTTATTAGTCACTGAATGAGTACTAGTAGCCGCTTGGGCTCCGCCGGCACCAGATAATAATTGATCATGGGCTTCTTCAACTTTTAATCCATTAGCGGCGGGGTGCTGTAAAGGCGCATGAGCCAGCCTATTATCAGCCACCGGATTTTGATATTTAAGTTGGTTTCCAATATTATCTGTGCGATGCGCAATAGATTGGTGATTATGCGTAATAGAATGTTGTTCGCTAGCAACAACATTTTGATTATGCGTAAGCGCATGTTGTTCATGAGCAATAATAGTTTCATTATGGGTAACTGAGTGCTGCTCGTGAGCAACAACACTTTGATTATGCGTAGTTGGAGGAGGGGCAACGTGATTAGCTAATTGTTCTGCATGATGAGGTGTGAGGTGAGGATGAATTGAATTAATTGTACCTGACAAGACAAGCCTTTGACCTGAGAAAATCATGCTGGGATTGGCACCGATGGTACTACCGTTCAATTTATATAATTGCGTCCATTTATCTCCGCTACCAAAAATATTTTTTGATATTTGCCATAGGTTATCACCTTGTTTTACAGTGTAGTGATTTGCCAGAGGTTTGTGATCGAAAGAGGTTGAAGGCGATACATGCTGAGCGCTCTGAAAAGCTTGGCGCGTACTAGACGCCAATTTAGAGAATGGGTTATTAGCAAAATGTTTGCCAGGCGATAAATGATCGGTAGCAACATGTGAATGTCCCTTGTGCATCACATTCTCTAGGCTCAGCGCTTTTGCCTGTAATCCAGATAAGCTTGAGGAACTGTGAGGAGCTATGCGTTCGGCTGTTGGCGCGGGGTCTATGCTCAAAGCATTAGAACTTGAGGACGTTTGATTTAAACTCGATAGATTAGAACTTGTTGCACCACTAGTGATACTGGTAGCAACGGCAGGGCTTGGACTATTAAATGCCAGGAGATTATTAGCATTGGAATAACTATTATTTGCAGATTCAAAAGACCTGCTGTTAAAAATGCGCTCTGCGGGAGCCAATTTTGGTGTAATTGCTTGCGCGGAAAGTCCAGGACCAGCTAAGCTATCTCCGCTGGCAGATCCTCGTCCAATATTACCGCCTACTTCATTTGCTGCTGGATGCACACCCTCAAATTGCGGATTTCTTAAATCGACACCCGACGAAACATTCATCGATTGTTTTAATGAATCAAAAGGATTAATGTGTAAATTAGCTGTACCAACACTATTAACCATCTCGGCTGACATATGGTGGAGAGCATGGAGATTGGAAGGCAAAGCTCCTATGGCATGTCCTAAATGCGTTACATGATTTAGACCTGTCGCATGAGTTAAATCTATGCCGGAGGCAATATCGCGTAAATTAAAGTTGCTCAGTAAGTCATGCGAGAAGAATAAATTCTTAAATGCTTCCAAAAACGAACTAAACAAGCCGAGATGACCAGGAAGGCGCATGATGAGTTGCAACATGGGCGAAATTGCCCCCTCAGCAGCTTTCATGGCTGCTGCTCCTGAATGTTCTATACCCGATAAAGGAGCGGCTGGCATGTCCACCTTTGAGACAAAAAAGCTGCGAGCGCTAGCGATATCAGCAGCCGAATGAAGCTGGGTTTCAATGCCCAAACCAGGATTATTAATTTGTTGCGAAGCCTGAACAGAGGATACCTCAGCCTGTTTCATGGCTGAAGAAACACTTTCTGATCCTGAAGCATTCATATTTTTCGATTACCTCAACCTTCAGCTTGTAATTTACTCTTCTAAGGCAAGCAAGTAAATACAAAATATGGGAGGATTCCCATAGTTAAGGGAGAAATGACGCAGAAATGGAGGCAAGCAGCTTTAAGCCCTTTCTAAATAGAAGCTGGATTTTGAATTAAACCGTTATCGATTAATAACTGAATGGCTCTTAAGCTCTGGAAAGTAGACCAGTAATCCATCATCTCTAACACGAGCTTTATTGTGTTGTGAAACCCGGTAAAAAGCATGCTCATTGCTGCAATCTCTTCTTTATCTTCATCACTAACAACCGTTCCATCAATGTAAAGAAGATCTCGCTTTGATATTTCCTTCCACAATTCGTCAAAACTTTCTACTGTCTCCAATATCGAATCGAGACCGGCAGGCAAATTATTGAGGATTTTTTGACTGATATCCTCATCAATAGCACATTCCATAAGAACATTTTCGTTCGTGCCCATATTGCGCTGAATATATTCGTGTAGATGCCACAATATGTCGATTTTGTCGCTCTAAATTGTTAGATTTATCTTCTCAATTCAATATAAAAGCTGCTGCAATCGAAAAAATATTTAAAGAAAATCCAAGTCTTAGCGCTAGAAGACAAACTCTTGCCCAAAGCATTAAAGACAAATTGCTGGACACAATGAGTGAACAGCGGAAAGATTCCTCAGGAAGATATGGTGATGGTGTCCGCCGGCAAGTTTTTGAGGTCATAGTCAGACAGGCTTTGGCTGGCGCACCATGGAGAGAAATCTGCGCTGTGCCTTTGGAAGCAAATAATATATCCGAGGCCGAAATCGAAGCTGAAATTGCAAAAAGAACAAAGGATATAAAAGATAAACTCCCACAAACTTCAGTAGGGAATTTATCCGCCATTGAGCCTACTAGCCTTTTGCAAGCACTAGCATTATCCAGA
>Ga0206843_10129_pt1 | contig 25226 bp, 21 predicted proteins | sample Alteio_BWOrgCont_21_FD_152869 | JGI IMG/M metagenome (GOLD analysis project Ga0206843, IMG submission 152869) | Enriched cells from forest soil in Barre Woods Harvard Forest LTER site, Petersham, Massachusetts, United States -... | ecosystem: Environmental > Terrestrial > Soil > Temperate forest >...
CTGATTTTTTTTTGTTAGAAAGACATTTAATTTTCATAATTTTCAATGATTTTTAAATTTAAATTCTTTTTTTTCACCTGTTATCCGGTTTTCCCAATAATGAATGATGCAATCTGTTCAGGAGTCGAGGGTAGGAATTCCTCTAGAGCTTCTTCATCATAGGAAAAAACAGAAACAGTGAAAAGACAACAAGCAGTCAGGGTAATTAAATAACGCATTGTTTTAACCTTGTCTTAAGATGAAAGATTATACGGTACGAAAAAATTTAGTTAAAGATATGCCGAAAACAACTTGAAGAATCAAAATTCTGAGGAAAAGCCGACGCAGTCAAAAACCGATTCTTCAAGTTGTTTCGGTGTAGCTTAGCGGGAATCGCTGAATTTTCGTTATGTCAATTGACTCTAATGAGTATTTGTCTCTAAAGTTGATTCAACTGGAGTTTAGCCATTGCTCGGGGTTGCTTTCACCTCTGTTGGGCCTAGATCCAGTTCAAGCCTAAAAGACGGTAGAGAAGATTCTGCGTATACTTTGTTTTATTCTTAGTATTTTGTCGTTCGTGGTTTCATGCTCTGCCGGAAGACGTCCTTCTAGTCACGGTGTCCAAGGGAGCTATGAAGCAAGCTCGACTTTTACAGATGCTCTCAAACCTGTGATTATCCTCGATGCTGGTCATGGAGGAACCGATGAAGGGGCCAAAGTCAGCACATTTATGGAAAAGAGAATCACTTTAACAACGGCTTTTTTGACAAAGAAACATCTTGAAGAGCTAGGTTACCGAGTCATGATGACGCGCAGCCGTGATCTGTATCTTCCATTGCAGCGACGCTCCTCGATCGCCAATAAGGTTAAAGGATCGCTGTTTATTAGCGTTCATTTCAATTCTTCTCCCAGTGACGAAGCGCATGGGATCGAGGTTTTTTATTACGACTCGAAAGAGATGTGGCGAACGCGAGCCTCCAAACGGCTTGCTAATTGCATTCTCTATCGTATTGTAGATCAAACGGCTGCTGTTTCAAGAGGGATCAAACAAGGCAACTTTCATGTGATTCGAGAAACGGAGATGCCTGCGGTGCTTGTTGAAGGAGGTTTTATTACCAATCGTGATGAAAGAAGAAAATTGCGGGACAAAACATATCTCGATCGCTTAGCTGTGGGTATTGCTCAAGGGATCGACAAATATATGAAAATGTAAATATGCGTCCTCGGCGCGAGTTGAACGCGCGACCTGCCGCTTAGGAGGCGACCGCTCTATCCACCTGAGCTACGAGGACAAAAGATAAGCTATTTTAAGCTGAGTTGTTAATCTATTGCAAATGGAATCGATTGTTGATAAAGGAGAAGAAAATGGTTCAAGCACAAGCAGACATCGGATTAATTGGCCTCGCTGTAATGGGGCAAAATCTAGTATTGAATATGAACGATCATCGATTTACGGTCGCTGTCTTTAATCGCACAGTGGCTAAGGTGGATGCTTTTCTTAGCGGACCTGCTAAAAATACCCATGTGATTGGTGCGCATTCTTTGCAAGAATTTTTTCAGATTTTGAAAAAACCGCGCAAAATCATGTTAATGGTCAAAGCGGGTGCTCCTATTGATGAACTCATTGAAGAATGTTCTCCCTTTTTAGAGAAGGGTGATATCCTCATTGATGGGGGGAACAGCCATTATCCTGACACAGAACGTCGCGTCAAAGATCTTAAGTCCAAAGGGATTTTATTCGTTGGCGCAGGAGTTTCTGGAGGAGAAGAAGGCGCGCGTCATGGTCCCTCGATCATGCCCGGTGGTAATGCCGATGCCTGGAATGCAATCAAACCTATCTTTCAAGGAATTGCGGCAAAAGCCAAAGAAGATGGGCTTCCTTGCTGTGATTGGGTGGGTGATGGCGGCGCGGGACATTATGTCAAAATGGTTCACAATGGGATCGAATATGGTGATATGCAGCTGATTTCCGAAGCTTATTTCTTGTTAAAAAACTTGCTCGGATGTTCCATGGATGAGATGCATCAAATCTTCCAAGATTGGAACAAAGGAGTTTTAAATAGCTTTCTCATTGAGATCACTTCTCAAATTTTCATTCAGCATGATACCGATGGAAAACCGTTGTTAGATAAAATTCTCGATGTTGCTGGTCAAAAAGGAACCGGTAAATGGACGGGAATCGATGCGTTAAATCTTGGGATTCCCGTTACGCTAATTGCAGAAGCTGTATTTGCCCGCTGCCTTTCTTCCTTAAAAGAAGAAAGGGTGCAAGCGGAAAAACTTTTTCCCGCTCCAGCGATCAAATTTAATGGGAATAAAAATGAATTTATCGCCGATATCTGCCAAGCTCTTTACGCCTCTAAAATCATCAGCTATGCCCAAGGGTTTATGCTGATGCGCGTTGCGGCAAATGAGATGAAATGGAAGCTCAATTATGGAGCAATTGCACTCATTTGGCGGGCAGGGTGTATTATCCGCAGCCGTTTCTTGAATAATATTAAAAAGGCCTATGATCGAAATTCTGATCTGGCGAATTTATTATTGGACGATTTCTTTCGAAATGAAATTTTGAAGGCGGAACCTTCCTGGCGGCGTGTGGTCGCCAAATCTGTCGAATGTGGAATTCCCGTTCCTTGTTTTAGCACCAGCTTATCATTTTTCGACGGATACCGTACGGGGCGCCTTCCTGCCAATTTAATCCAAGCTCAACGCGACTTTTTTGGCGCCCATACTTATGAGCGTGTGGATGCGCCTCGAGGTAAATTTTTCCACACCGATTGGACTGGGTCAGGGGGAAGCGTGACTGCAGGCTCTTATAATGTATAATTCATTGCATAAAATTTAAAGAAAATATAGAACTGCAGTAGAACAGAAAAAAATAGGGTTCTAAGCAACTTAAAAGATCGAATTATGAAAAAATCAGTTCTAATGTGCGCTCCGTTTGTATGTTTTCTCTTTTTCTTATCAAAACTCAATGCCGTTTGCGACCAGGCCTGGCTAGGCGACAACTTTGGAGACGTTGCCGTTCTTAGCACAGAGACTCAAATGCAAACTTCTATATTCGCACCAGGGGATGAAATTGCATCGGGAATTGCATTTACCCCTGACGGCACGCAACTGTTTCTCACGGATGCCTCCAATGGAATTTGGGCCATTGATGCTGCCACTCAAGCTTCCACCCAGATTTCCATGCAAATGAATAGTAACGATGTTGTGGTGAGTCCCAATGGTCAATTTGCATACGTTGCCGTTGGGGATTCGTTCACGTTGATGGGATCCATTTCGCAGATCAATACAGCCACTCAAGCCATCACCACATTGAATGCAACACCTTACTCAATGGCTCCCAATGGGATTGCGATCACACCTGATGGATCGCAGCTTTATATTGTAGGTCAACAAACAGTGCTTGTGATTGATGCCTCGAACGGCAATATTTTGCATACGATTACGATTCTTTCAGCTGTCCAACTTTTCAAGGTTGCCATCACTCCAGACGGCGCCTTTGCTTATGTGACAGATAATGGTTTCATGGGGAGCGGGGGCAATGTTTTTCAAATCAATACCTCCACTTTTTCTGTAGCAGCTGTTTCTACAGGCGCATTTTTGCCTTTTAGCGCACCCTGGGGCGTAACCATTAATCCTAATGGACAATTTGCTTACGTGACGGATGAGACTAATAATGCTGTAGACGTCATTCAAATTTCATCGAATGCAGTTGTCAATCAACTCTTCGATCCCTCCATTAGCGATCCGCGAGGGATTGCAATAACGCCTGATGGAAGCTTTATCTATGTGGCTGAATTTGGCGCCCCATTTAATATCGTCTCCGCGATTAATACCTCAACTTTTGCCATCAATAATATTTCCACAGGCATGTCTCAGCCGATTGTGATTGCGATGGCTCCCCTCTGCGTATCCAGTTCAGTTAAAGGCAGGATTGGAAAAAATAGAGATTTTTGGCAGACAAATATTTTTAGTCAATTATGTTGGAATGCACCCGCAACTTTTACTCCTACACAATATTTAATTTTTCGCAATGGGAAACAGGTAGGGGTTATCAACGGCAATCAAACGTTTTTTACAGATAATTATTTAAGACCTGATAAGACATATAGTTATTCTGTTTTTGCAGTCAACGATGCAAATATGAAATTTTTGATTGGCACTATCATTTTAAAGACTGAGTAGAAATCATGTTTAAGAGACTGACCTTTTCATTGACGGTTTTTTATTTAGCAATATCGCAATGCGGCATCGCACAGGAAAACTTAGAGGCTTTGGATAACCCTACTATTGCCAGCAGCCAAATTTCGGAATCAGAACTGCCAAAAAACAGGGATAACCATAGAGATTCGTTTTCATTAGAAGCAAGAGCAGCTTATTTTTATCCGACGGACCATCGGTTTCGAGAATTTTTTTCGGGCGGTGGAATTTATGGTTTAGAATTCAATGCAAAAGTGTGGCAGCGGCTTTTTGTTTGGGGAGAAGTGGATTATTTTTCAAAAACGAGCAGGACAAAAATCGATTTTGGCCCAACCATTAACGCTCCTCTAACGTGCTTCCTTGGCACGTATAAAAGAGATCGTACTCGTGTTACCCTTGTTCCTTGCAGTGCTGGGTTAAAATACTATTTCAACAAAGATCCTGTGCAGTTTTATCTTGGAGCTGGATTTCTTGCTTCCTATTTACATACTGATGTCCACTCAAAAACTTTGGTGGGTGGAAGAGGGAAATGGGGATTCGGAGGCGCATTTAAAAGCGGATTTCTTTGCCATATCGGAAGCTCTTTTCTCCTCGATTTTTTCACAGATTATTATTTAGTGGAAGCTCATCCGCATCGATCTCATCACAAAAAAGTGGTTGTCCACAGCGCAGACATTTCCGGTTTTTCGTTTGGCGGAGCTATTGGCTATCTTTTCTAAGGTATCATTCGCTTGCTTTAAGGACTTCCATGAATGCGGATTGAGGAATATTGACCTTTCCAATTTCTTTCATCTTCTTTTTGCCCGCTTTCTGTTTTTCCCAAAGCTTGCGTTTGCGCGTAATATCGCCACCATAGCATTTGGCCGTCACATTTTTTGTGATGGCTCGGATGGTTTCACGGGCGATCACTTTGCCGCCGATAGCAGCTTGGACAGGAACTTTAAACTGTTGCATCGGGATCACCTCGACAAGCTTTTCACAAATGGCGCGTCCTCGAGCTTCGGCTTTAGTTCTGTGAACAAGGCAAGAAAAGGCATCGACGGGTTCTTCGTTAACGCGGATTTCGAGTTTGACAATATCGCCAATTTCATATTTTTCAAATTCATAATCGAAAGATCCATAACCGCGAGTGACCGACTTCAACTTGTCACTAAAGTCGGTGATGATTTCATTCAAAGGAAAACGATAGGTAAGCAATAATCGCTTTGCGTCCATCGTTTCTGTTTTGATCAGCTCTCCCCGTTTTTCCATGCCAAGACTCATGACGGCGCCTAAATATTCAGATGGAGCTATAATCTGGCTTTTAACCCAGGGTTCTTGAATATATTCGATATAAGTTGGATCCGGATAATGAGCGACATTATCGATATTGATTTCTTTACCATCGGTGAACGTGATTTTGTAAACGACGCTGGGAGCTGTCGTGATGATATCGAGATTAAATTCTCTTTGTAAACGTTCGAAGACGATTTCCAGATGCAGCAAGCCTAAAAACCCGCAACGAAAACCAAACCCTAATGCCATGCTGCTTTCTTGCTCGACATGCAAAGCTGAATCATTGAGTTGCAATTTCACAAGCGCATCGCGCACCATTTCGAAATCTGAAGAGTCGACAGGATAAATTCCTGCGTAAACCACAGGTGAAATGTTTCGAAAACCGGGAAGAGGTTCGGAAGCAGCGCTTTTTGCTGAGGTGATCGTATCCCCGATCTTAACATCAAATGTATTTTTAATATTAGCGAGAATATACCCCACTTCTCCCGGACGAAGTCTCTCGACTGGTTTTTCAGTGGGAGAAAACACGCCGACTTCTAACACTTCAAAATTTTTCCCCGTAGCCATCATTTGAATCTGGGTTTTTTTCCCAATTTCTCCGCTGATGATGCGGACATAGACCATCACTCCACGATAGGGATCGTAATGTGAATCGAAAACAAGAGCGCGGATCGTCTCATCTTGTGCGGGTTTTGGTGAAGGAATGGTGAATAAGATTTGTTCGAGGATTTCTTTAATCCCAATCCCCGTTTTAGCCGAACATAGAATTGTGTTTGAAGTATCGAGGCCAATCACATCTTCAATTTGTTGTTTTACGGTCTCGATATCTGCTGCTGGAAGGTCGATTTTATTAATGACAGGAAGGATTTCTAAACCGCGCTCCACAGCGAGATGAACGTTAGCAAGACTTTGCGCTTGAACTCCTTGCACGGCATCCACAACCAAAAGAGCGCCCTCGCAAGCAGATAATGATCGAGAAACTTCATAGGTAAAATCGACATGGCCAGGAGTGTCGATAAAGTTGATTTGGTAAGTGTTCCCATCATCCGCTTCATAATACATCGTTACAGGATGTGCTTTGATGGTGATCCCGCGTTCGCGCTCGAGGTCCATCGCGTCAAGGACTTGTTCTTGCATTTCGCGTTGAGGAATTGTCTTTGTGAGTTCTAAAAGGCGGTCCGCGATTGTGGATTTGCCATGGTCAATATGCGCGATGATGGAAAAATTGCGAATGAATCGCAACTCGTATTTAAACATTAAGTCACTAACTTTTAAAAATAAGGGGGGTATCTAAAGCTTGTATTAAATATAGACTGTTTCTGACTTGATTACAAGAACTTGCAGGGAATCGGAAGAGGGCTGGAAAATAAAAAAATATTTGAATAAAAGTCGTGCTCTTTTCAAAAAAAGGCCAGGAAGATTTCCCGGCCTTGTGATTTTGGAAGTGGAGAGATGGATTTAGAGCTTTTGACTGGGAAAAATTGTTTTTGCCAAATCCGGATTGGCTAACAAATCAACAGTCAGGCGTGTAGCTACCGGGTTCCATGGATTTCCCATCATCACCGAGTAAGTCTTGTCGTGAACTTTTTTTGCAACACCTAGCGCATTTCCTGCTGTAGGATGATTAAAATCATTTGCGCCCAGTTTCAGTAAAGCTAACACTGTATCGGGTCTTGCGCAATGAGCGTTCCAGTGTAAAGCGCTCTCATGAAATGTATCCTCGCTTCTTGCATTGACTGGACAGCCATGCCTGACTAACAAAGCGCACATTTCAGGAGAAGTAGCTATGTGCAATGGAAGAACCTTTCTTGCGCCCGTGCTCGGCTTGTTTACATCTGCGCCGTTTTGAACAAGCAACTCAGCAGCTTTTATCTGATTTGCAAAAGCAGCGGAGTAGAGGGGGGTATATCCGCAGGTATTGCTATAATCGTACCCATTTGTATCAGCTCCTTTTTTGATCAACGCGTTTAAGATCATCAGGCATCCTTCTCCTGCAGCTTTATGGATCGGCTTGCAGTTTTCCCAAGCTTGATTTTTATTTACATCGAAACCGAAATTGACCATAGAATCAAGGACTCGATCAAATGCTTGCTGAACCTTATAAATAGTTTCCTGGTCTAGCTGAGTAAAATCGATAGATTTTTCTGTTTGGATCAATTGAATGAATGATCGTACCCATCCAAGGTGGTTTGTGTTTTTTAAAAGTCTTGTTGCTGGAGCGTCATTAAAAGGTTCGTGCGTTAATGGAGCTAACGTTTTAAAAATATCCATCGATGTCAGATTTTGAGTGATTGAAGTTGACATACTCTCCTCGTTGAAAGATTTAATTGGGAAAAATTCTATTCCTATGTTTCATTTACGGGAAATAAAAAGATGAAGAAAAGGTTAAAAATATGCAACCCCCTGCGTGAGAGAAAAACGTCTTTATAAAAATTGTGTTTGGTATGTAGAATTACTGGGCATGATTTTAAAGGTGGATCTTTATGCTTTCTAAATGTAAATGGAATCAATTAAATATTTTCTTTCTCTCATTGACGAGCTTTCTCTCTTTTCAATTGCATGCGGAGACTCCTTATTCCGAGCTTGTCGATATACAATCGATAGCTCCAAATATTCAGGTTGACCTCAAATATGCGACAGAAGATAACTTCACAGGGCAGGTTGTCTATAGTTTTCAGAACTGTTTTTTAGTAAAAGAGGCGGCTTTTCGATTATGCGATGTTCAAAATGAGTTAGAATCTATTGGCTTAAGTTTAAAAATTTGGGATGGATTTCGACCTCTAGCAGCGCAATGGAAATTTTGGGAATTAGTGCCCGATGAACGCTATGTAAGTGATCCTAGAAAAGGAGGCCGCCATACTCGAGGAACAGCTGTAGATTTAACCTTAATAACTTTGGATGGGCAAGAATTACCCATGCCTTCAGCTTTTGATGATTTTAGTGAAAAAGCTCATAGAACTTATACGGAGTGTTCTGAAGAACGAATAAGGAATCGTGATCTTTTACAGGAGATCATGGAAAGACATGGGTTTATTGGGTTGCCGACGGAATGGTGGCATTTTGATCTTTTCGGGTGGGAAGCTTATCCCTCTATGGAATTTCTCCAGCTCTAGAACTTTTGCCAAGGCAAAAGCTGTGCATTTGTTTGCTACACAATTTCTTGATGACATCGAGAATGATAGGATCGTAATCGTCATTCATTTTTGTTTCTTCATTGATCTTTTTTAGAGCGCGCTCTGTCCCATACCAGCGTTCATTTCTAGGAAACTTATGTTGCCATAAAAAATCTTTATCTCGGCCCCAATAATGATGCAATCGAATCCTATCGATGCATATCTCTGCTAATTCCCTTCTTTTCAGCTGCTTTTTGTCTGGATTCACATGATAAAAATGATCACGATATGCGCACAGATGTGGGAAAGAAGATTTTTGAAGATCTACTCGTTCCGGCCGTACAATAGACTTCACAGTGCGATGTCCTGAAAAAGTTAATTTGGCTCGATGCAATAAACAAGAGACCATCCATTGATCTTCAGGAATTCTTTTTACTCCTGATGTTCCGTAAAATACCCAATTTAGACATACCCCTCCATAGGGTTCAAAATCCTTGAGAAAAACCTTCAAATCGTCATCTTTGATCGGAACAATAAATTCATCCGTATCGATGATGCAAAGCCATTTGCTATTTCCGGAAGAACGTTGCAAAGCATCGATATATGCTTGTCTTTGCACGTGCCACCATCCTTCTGGAGTGTTGTAACTTCTTTCCCAAGGAATATATTCAACGATTCCAGCTTCAATGTAAGGAGCTAACACTTCATGGGCTTGGTCTGTACTTTCATTGTCATACATATAGAAATGTTCGACGCCAATCAATCGATGGTAGTCAATCCACTCTTTCAAAAAGCGATCTTCATTTTGAAAAATACAGCAAGCGGCCACCTCGTATTGATAAGTAACCGCCTTGATAGCAAAGAAAAAACAGCAAGCAAGAAAAGCGAAAAGATTTTTCATTTTTTTATTAGACCTCTTGCGTAATACCATTTGCGAAAAATAAAGACACATTTGAGCGCGTCAAAGCGTCGCATTTCGATGATCGCAAGCAGCATTGTATTGCATTAATACTATGCTGCTTGCGATCATCGAAATGCGGCAGCTTTCACGCAGCTGAAATATGTCTTTATTTTTCGCAAATGGTATAACTAAGCTTCTGTCGATTTTGGGGTTCTTTTGAACCCTTAGTTTTGAAAGAGGTCTACTTTAAAAACAAGGTTAAAGATTTATTTAAAAGCACATTTTTTTTTTCGACATTTAAGCAAGCTGCATGGTAAATTGCATGGGTCAAAATTTTCGGTTTTTTGTCACTTATGCATAGGAAAGTCCTATTTCTTATTTTTCTTCACATCGCCTTTGCTTATGCTGAAGACTATTCCTTTTTTTCAGATGGGATGGTTCACTTGGAACGTTTATCCAAAGAATTCACTCTTTCTAATTATTCTAAACAAGAAAGAGACAGCAATATTTCCAATAAGGAGTTAGCTTATTCTGTGATTAAAATGGTTGCAGAAAATGGAGCGATGACGATTCCATTAAAACCCTACTTGACTCTTGCTTATAAGTTGGCTAACTTTTTACAACAGAGCGGCCAACCTGCAGATGCGGAAATTGTATTGGCCTTATCCTTTAAAAGCTTGTTTCAACGATTTCCACAGCTTCCTCTTTTGCAAGTAGAGGAAGCATGCGAACTTCTAAGCATGGAAGATCCCATTCTGCCTGCCTTGTATGCAGCCCTATTGCATTATCAGGGAAAATCTGTTTTCTATTCCTATTCGCTAGCGGATAAAAACAGTTGTTTAGCCTTATCCAAGGCTGAAGATGATCTCAAACAAGCCCTAAAAATCAGAGAACTCATCGATCACTATCCGGAAAAATTCCAAGATCTCGATGATAGCAACGTGGGATATTATGCGAGTCATACCGTCGTTTTTTTAAGGAGTTTAGGATATCTATTTCTTGAAAAAGAGGAGATAGGCTCTGCTCAAGCCCTTTACGAAAATATTCTAAATAGCACAAGTAATGGATTTGAAAAGATGGTAGCCCATCTAATGCTTGCGAAAATCTATCTCTATTTAGCGTCCCGGGAATGGGATAGGCAGCAGGCTTATCCCTTGTATGCTAAGTCCTATGAGCATCTTTCTTTGACTTCAGATTACCTGAAAGAGAAAGATTATTCGGGGTTGCTTTGTATCATTTTGACCCATGTGGATTTTTATTGCGATCCTGCAAATCCTTACTACGATCTGACCAAGGCTAAAACCTTTCTGGAAAATGGGATCGATGAAAACCGATCATTTTCCAATCATCGAACTGTTAAAGCTTTAAAAAAGTTAGAAGAACTCTACAAGAATATCACCATTCAATTAGAGGAAAAACGTTTAAGTTTAGAAAACAAAGCAGAGGAGAACTATTTTGCAACAAAGGTATCCCCTTTGGGAGATGTTTCATTGACGCAAAGAGTTGACTCTTTGATTGCCCTGGCATCTTTTTATCGAAAAAATCAGTTGTTTTTGCAGGCAGGACTCCTGCTTAGCAATGCCTTATCCAAAGGAGATCTGTTGCAACAAGCGGAACAGGAAAGGCTTTGGTATGAATTATTTTTAACAGAAAAAGAGTATGTGTGCTCCCTTTATCAACAGTTGCGCCCTCATGCATTGTTCAAGTTTCCTCAATATCGAACCTGGATAGGGCAACATCAAAACTCTCTTTGTTCTGCTCGTTCTCATTACGCTCAACACTTAAGCTCAATCTCGCCATTGGGGACTCATCAAGCATTGTGCGAAGAGATTGAAAATGTTTTAAAAACTTGCTTTAAGGAACTCTTTTCCTTACTTCAACCTATTTCCTGCTCTTTTGCTATCGTAGAATTTGGCTCTTTGGCAAAGGAAATTCCAAGTCCTTATTCTGACTTTGAATTTGCTTTGATTTATAGCGATTCTGCTTCAATGGAGGAGAAAGAAAGATTTCATTGTTTGTCCACACTTTTTCTTTTGAAACTGATTGCTTTAGGAGAAACCTCTGTCCATTGGCATTATTGGCCTATGCCTGTTGTTTTAGATATGACAGGTTTGGAAGCAAAAAATGGATTGAGAGCTGATTCAGGAGGGATGATTAGCAGCTCTTTTGGAGGATCTTATCAACTTTGTGGAACGGTTTCTGACTTGCAATTGCTTGTGTGCAATTTGGCAGTTCAAATGGAGTTTTTTAAAGCTAAGTTGTTATTGGGATCAGAAGAGTTATTCGAGCAGTTTAAAATAGAATCACTTAAAAGGTTATCCCATTGGAAAGCAGAAGATAAAAGGAAACTCTTTTTTAAAGATCTCAATACTTTTATTTATCCACGGATTCAAGTGGATGCTCGAGGACAGCGCTTCTATTCTGTCAAACATACATTTTTAAGAGGAATCACGTTACTTTTATCTCATTTAGCAAGTTACCATTGCATTTCTGATGCCAGCGTACAAGATGTTTTAAATCAATTAGAAAAACAACAGATCATTTCAGAAATACAAAAACAAAAGATCGAAAGCTTTTTAGCTCAAATTCTCTGGCTGCGAGGAAAAAAGGATTTGGAAAGCGCTACTCAATCTTTTCATATTTCTCTTAACGAAGAAAACCTTTCTTCTTTTTTGACATTAGCTCAAACCTTTGAAAATATTGTCAAAGAGTTAGTCATTCTTTTGCCTTATAAGACGGAAGAAGAGATCATCACCCATCCTTTGCATTCTCGGCTTCGTCTATTATGTCGAGGGGGGTATCTTTCTTTAGCAAAACAAGAGATAGAAGAGGAACTCCAAACGTCTAAAAATTCCCATGCTCTTTTGGAAATCAGGGGCGATATCGCTTTAATGGAAAAAAATCCCTCGCTTGCTTACGAATATTATGAAAAAGAGATGGAGATATATCCAAACTATCTGCTTTTAAATTTCAAATTAGCTCAAGCCGCAATACAAGCAGATCATCTCTCATGCGCTACATCGAAATTACAGATCATTGAAGATCAATTATACCGAAACAACTTGAAGAATCAAAATTCTGAGGAAAAGCCGACGCAGTCAAAAACCGATTCTTCAAGTTGTTTCGGTATACATTGCTTTGATGATCAGGAGACAATCCAGACAAAACTGCTCTTTTTGCACAGCGTCATCGCTCGTCATGAATGCGATTGGAATAGAGCTGAGAAAATGTTATCGCAAATTTCACTTGAAACGACTGCTATCGTTAAAAAAGAGAGTTTAATCCACGCGCTGATCTATCTCGAATGGGGCTATTTGTACCGCCATTTCGGCAATCTTACTGCGGCTAGAAATCATGCGCATTCAGCCAGAGATATTGTGATGAGAAGATATGGTCCATTGCATCCTGCAATGTTACCCATCTATGAATTCCTTTTGCCACTGCTGGAAATATCAGAGCTTAAAGAAAAACAGCTCTACAGCCATCGGATCGCTCAAATCCAAGAGCTATTTCCTGCTCTTCAATGGATGGAAGCATTGGAGGCGAGTGCGTTAGATTAAGTTCTCTAGACTTCTTTCGAGCTTTTTTCGGTATAGATGAATATGTTAATAGTTTATTTTTCAGGCTGAACTTTTAGAGTCGTGCTTAAATTTAAGTCCTTTCTACTAACATGATCTTTAAGATGGGCATTGATTGTATACGTTCCAGAAAAAACAATCTTTTGTTTTCCTTTCTTACTGTCCTTATCATTAGGGCAGAATTCAAACGTTACTGACTGATCTGCTTTCTGTAGAAGAAAGCGGCTGGGAACTTTTCTATGTATGCCGTGCATATTATGAAATTCACTCATCTTGTTCCCTTTCGGATCGATAATCTCAATATCATATGTCACATATCCATTCAGATCTTTATCTAATTCCATTCCGTTAAACATGGTGAACACCCTGATCATTTTATTCTCTCTAGGGTAAGGAATAGCTTCAGTTTGCTTACAAACAGGAGTTGACATTATGGGTAAACCTTCCCATTGCTCTTCGAAATAAGAATCCTCTGTAACGAATATAAAACCGTTGAACATTCCATCTTGCTGTTGTTTAAAGTTATTTTTATTAGATTGATGAAGCTCATCTAGTAATTTGTTCAGAAATGCGGCTACTTCTCCCTTTCTCGTTTTTGCTTCCTCGAGACATAAACGATAAACTTTATCATGCTTGAAAACAAAACTCGTAAGCTTTTGCTTGGCTTCCTCTTTAAGCTCTTTTAATTCGTTAGGGTCTTTTATCAAGATGGGACTGGTTTCTAAGGCATCGATAATTCTCTTAACATATCTTACATCTCCAGTGGCAACAAAATGACTGCACATACAAGGGATATATCCAGGGAAAGCAACGGGCATCAAGAGAAAAGTAGGAATATCGCTTCCCAAGGAGAGTATTTTATTTGTAGACCAATTTGCCTTTTGTGCTAGGCGAATAGCTTCTCCTTTTAATCCGCCAAAATGCAAAGCATGGATTAATTTTGGGTGTTTTTCAATTGACACTTGAGCTTCTGAAAACCATTCTATAAGCTGTTTGGGGTGTTCTTTAGCTAAAGCAACGAAAAAATAGAAGTAATTATCTAGAGCATTCAAATCAGCTATTTCTCTAATAATCTGCTTAGCAATTAGAGGCTCATGATTTAGGTAGAAAAATTCAATTTTTTCTGAAAGGGGCTGAGTATTCAAATCTTTTTGCTTAGACTGCGCGAACCCCAATATTGAGATCAGCATGAATTGCAGGAGAAAAGTCACTTTTCTTATTCGGATTGTCATCTACCGACCACCTCCTGAACTGGACGATTTAAAGAATCGTAAATAATCTCTCTTGATGATCCATTAGGAAGAACGATGCGCGTTAAGCGATGAAAATCGTTGTATTCATAATGAGTTGTCCCTCCTTCAGCATCAATAATTTTAACAAGGTTATAGTTTTCGTCATATTCTAGATGGGTTTTATTCCCATTGGCATCTTTAATCCAAATCAGATTGCCCACTTCATCAAAATCATAACCAACATTACCAACAGGGCTTGATATTTTGACAATTTGGTCGCGTTCATTATATGAGTAAGTGAACCCTCCATCTATGTCTTCAATTGATGTTAGTCTCGATCGTTCGTCATATTTTCTTTGAATTTTATATCCATAAGGATCTAAAACCTCTACTAACTTTCCGTCGATGTCATAAACGAAGCTCTTTGCTAGCTCATTTCCTTTCTTAATTGCAACAACGGCTCCCGTCTGATCATCAAGTTCGTATTCAATAGATCCAATACTTTCATAGTGAAATGAGGTTTGGTTAGAAGTAGGGTCTTTGCTCATTATAAAGCCGTATGGGAAGAAGGACTTAAGTCTTCCTTTCTCATCATAAAAATAGATTTCAGTTCTGCCTCTCCCATCGAGAGCAGCGACCAATCGATTTGCATCGTCATACCAAAACTTCCACTCTATGCCTTGACCATTTTTTACAGAACAGAGATTTCTTTTACTATCGTAACCGTATTTAACTTCATGGCCAAAACTGTCTTTGATAAGAACAGGCTGGAGGATGTCATCTTGGTAAAAAATTTTGACGTTTCTACCTGAAGAATCCCTCGACTCTAGAAGACGGTAGTTGGAATCATATTGATTGAACATTTCTATATGATTAGGGCCCTGAGTTTGCGCGGCATGATCTTTCAAACTGTATTGCTTATTCCATACCCTTTTTCCATTAGTTACAGTAATAGCTCGATGGTAGTTGTCATAGTGAGCTTCGAATACAAGACGTTTTTTAGCATCATAAATTGCATTCAGATTTTTTTCTGAATCATATCCATAGAAAGCGATCACTCCTATCTGGTCAACAACTGAATAAAGTTGATTATTTCCATCATATTGGTAATAAATTTTCTTGCCGCCGGGGCCAATGGCACAGATAATACGTCCGTTTTGATATTCTAGCTGAATTTTGTTGCCGTTCTGATGGGCAATAGGTAACTTTTTTAATGAGATTCCTTCGAGCATCATAGAAGAAATGAATATTTCCAGCCTTAATTAGCCGGTTATCTTTATCATATTCATATTCGATCAGTCCTGCAGGAGTTTCCTTGGTAAGTCGATTGCCTAATTCATCATACGTAAACTTCTCATAACCATTAGGATAGTTCACACTAATTAAACGGTTTAGTTTGTCATAAGAATAATCAATAAATGTGGACCCCTCCTTTCCAATTCGTTCCGTACGAATGCGGTTTCCGTTTCCGTCAAAAGAATATCGGAAACCAACAATAAGAGTTTTATCAGCACGCTTATGAAATATTGACGTTACCCTTTTGGCTCTATCATATCCATATTCTGTCGTAATTCCGTTGGGTAAAAAGATTTTGGTAAGACTATTCGATGTGCGATCATAAATGTATTGAACTGATCCATGAGGAGAATGGACAGATGTTAATCGATCTGATGCGTCATATGCATATGTAACCGAGATTTCACCTGGATAAATGATCCTTTGAAGACGGCTTCTAAGATCATAAGCATAGTAAATGGGAGCTATTCCAGGATAAGTAACAGCAACGAGGCGGTTTAATAGATCGTAGCTATAATCAATAGCTCCGTTGCTGTCTTCTATACGCGCGCAGTTGTTGTTGGCATCGTATTGATATTGGAAGGCATTGCCATTGGAGTCTACGACTTTCATAAGTCGATTGGTTAAATCATATTCGTATTGGATGCTGGTACCATCAGCGTTATTAAGCTCGATAAGATTTCCCGAGAGGTCATACTGAAATGCACGAGATATTAAACTGGCAGAACTATTGCTAACATATAGCAAGCAAGTCGCAAAGCCTAATAAAAGTCGATTATTCACAATTTAATTATCCGATCATTTTTATTTAGGGTATGTATATAAAGAGTCCCATTTAGTTTGTATTTCTTTGGGAGGATTTTTATTGTCGATGCCTACTACAATGTCAACTGGAATTATGAAGTCATTAAATCTTTTGGCTTGCTTTGCATATGAAGGGGGTAACCCAATATCAATTTTTGACCATTCGTGATCCCCTATTCTCCAAGCTAGGGTGCCCCATGCACTAGCACCTCCATGGTTTTTTAAGCGGAGAATTACATTTGCATTTTTGAGATAAAGATCTTTTTGGAGAGGTTGCCGAATATCATTTTCTGGGTGGGTTAGCATTTGCAGCAGTTGCTCATCATTAAGTAAATGAGGCTTTACCTCGATTTTTTTGGCATATCCTCGATTACTATAAAACCAACGGACAAAAAAAATCGATTTATCTCCCGTAATTGTATCCTTGATCTCGGAAAAGGCTAAAATTCCTAAGACAATTGTTAATGCGATGATGCAAAAGGAAGGTTTTTTCATCTTGCTCATCCGAACACTTCCTCGAAATTAGATTCATCCAATGGGTATGCGATCTCTTCTTGGAAGGAATCTTCAGAATTGGATTCAATGGTTATGTCTCCTTTCTTCGGATAGTTTTCTGACAGAGGAGATAGGGGGGGGGGGTACAGCATTTTCAGTTAATTTTTCTAAATTGCTAACGTTGATTTCTTTTAATGAAAAGTTTCGATTTTCTTCGCCAGACAAGAAAACTGAAGCCAGGCAAGCGACGATTATTGAAAGCTTTTTTTTATCCATAAGGTTTCACAGCAGAATTGATGAGGGAACTTATTTTGTCATTGACCAGACAGAAATTCAAGACTTTTTTAGCGGTAACTGTATTTTTTCAGACCAAAGGATGCTTATGCCATTCGTCACATTTTGCAAGAATTCTTGCGTTATTTAAACATCTAGAATATGGCATCAGCTGCTGTCTTGCGAAGGAGTCCATTGAAAATTAATTGAATTTCATCTATATCTTTTGAGAAAAAACGCCTCTAGGATGATTATGGCAACATCTTTTTTTGTTTCCCTAGACCCGATAGAAAGTTGTCTGAATGGTATTCAGCATCGATTTTATGATATGCAAAAAAAAGTTTTCAATGAGTGCAACACAGAGAATAAAGTTCATGCTTTTTTAATCATTGGACGCGTTTTGCAAGCCGCGGCTCTCCTTTCCTTCCCAATTTCGATAGCATGCACATTTTTGGTGGGGCCGATTTTCTTGATTGCCTCTGTGCCGGCTGTTGCTCTTGGGGTGTTGGGTACGTATGTTGCAGATCATCCTCAACAACTCATTCATTTTTTGCAAACCCGTCCTTTTGGGCTAGAGCAGCCAGTTGGGCTTATCAATAGCGGGAATAATTGCTGGTTAAATTCTAGTTTGCAGCTTTTGATTAACGCACCTTCTTTTCATCAAAGGTTACATCGAATTCCTGAATTTTCGCAATTTCTTGACCGTTATGCTGCTGCTCAAAAGCAATTTCAAAAAGCGGCAGCAACGATTGACACGCATGCGATTCGGCAATTCTTAAGTCGCGAGACTGCCGGGCAGATTACTGCGGATCATGTGCAGGAGGATCCAGCTCAATTTTTTGAATATCTTTTCGGCAATCCAAACGCTCTTTATCAATTTGAACAACAACTTGATGGTGCAGCGCCTGTGATTCGCAGTGAACCGATGATCCAAATCGATCTGGGTTCGCATCCTCGTCTCAAGTTTCAACAACTATTCAATAATTATTTTAATTATCACTCAGAAATGGGTCAACATATTCAATTATTTCTTCAGCGTCCACCTGATGCCTTGCTCATTCAAGTCAAACGTTTTTATCAACAGATGGATCCGATAAGCGGTGTGCTTATGCTAAGAAAAATCAACGATCCGCTTGATGCTCCTGAGAAATTGACTTTATTTGATCGTTTTGTGCGTTCAAGACAGGGTCAAGATTATATTTGCGATGGTTTTACAATCCATCATGGAGAAAGTCAAGACAATGGGCATTATACTTGCTATCTTAAAACAGGAGGTGCTTGGTGGTATCTCTCCGATTCCACTGTACATGAGGTCCCCGAGTGTCAAGCTCTTCAAGCAATGACTGGAGGTTACATCTTCCATTATTCAGGTAAACAACAAAAGCCCACCTGATTAGGTAGGCTTTGATTTTCACTAAAAACCTGAGTTTTAGGTTTCTTTCATATTAGCTTGTCGTCACTTCTTGATGAACTTTCACCATCCTTTCAGCCTGAGCCGCTTCAGCTGCAGCTTTAGCTTGTTCTTCTTTCTCTGCGTTGAGTTTATGGAACTGTTTGCTAAGAGTGTTTGTGGAATAGATCCATGCAAAGATGATGAAAAATAAGATTCCTCCGACGTAAGGAGTGATCGCGCCGAGAGAGCCGCAGGCGATGATCAAGCCTTGCTGTACCAAAGAACCTCCGGATTTCCCCAGACGCGCACCCACAACGTCAATGGCTGCTTTCCCTTTGACCTTTGATTCTTGATCAAGAGGGATATAAGCCATTTCTTTAGTGGGATCAAATAGAGAGTATTTAGCAGATTTGCTCATGATATTTTGTACTGTTCCAAATAGGACGGCCAACATCAGAGGCGTCGTCCCGAGCATTGCGATGAATGCTGTCAAAGAGTCTCTAAAGATCACGAAGGAGAAGAAACCAACACCTGAAATCAAAAGGACCACAGGAGTGATTAATGCACCTGTTTTCCATCCAAAACGGCGAATAACGTTTCCTCCGACAAATAACATCATGAGAATTGTTGTGATTCCAGTGATTGTCGAGAAATATCCCATGAAAGTTTGGTAATCGTTTGGATGTGGGTATTGCAGCTTGAGCTGGCCTTTCCAGGTCACTTCAACAAGATTGATCGCAATCCCATATCCAATGACAAGGATCGCTAGGCAAAGGATATATTTAGAGCGCACCAGATAGATAAAACTTTCTTTAAGAGACATTTTAGGCTTTTCTTTCTTGACGCGCTGCATTTCTTCTGGTTTGTAGAAACGTGTATCCGTCAGCACGTTTTTATTGATCCACCAGTAAATTCCCATAATAATCAACCCGGAGAAAACAACCATTGCGACCATGTAGTTCAAAGTCAGTCCCCAAGCATCGATGTCGGCAGGAAGCCTGCTGCGGATATTGGAGAAGTAAATAATCGCCGGTCCGGAAAAGAGCATAGCGACATTTGCGCCGAGCCCAAACAGAGCATAGAAACGTTTAGACTCAGAAATTTTTGTCGTATCATTAGCAAATCCCCAGAAGAGAAGAGAAATAGCAACGCTGCCCCAGAGTTCTGACATGATGTAGAAGAGAGCGTATGTCCAGTTTCTAAATAAGGCGATTAAACCTTTAAAGCCCTCAGGCAAAAATGCCTGGAGTTGATCTGCTGCATCTGTAGGATGGAGAATGTCGCGGTTAGGATATAGGAATAAAGAGAATACAATGAAATAGGCAATAAAAAACCCAATCGTCGTGTAAAACAGTTTCTGTTTGCTAAAGGTATTGCTTAGTTTCGAATAGACAATCATGAAAATAATCGCGATGGGCAATACGCCCCATACCTTCAAAAAGGGGATCGCTTCAGCTCCAGAACCGGGCGCTGTGACGATCAAAGCATCTTTTGTATCTCGTAATATCGTGTAGTTGAAGTTAATAAAGAAAAACAGGAAAAACATTGGCAGGAGCTTTTTAAGCTCGAAGTTATGGACAGGCCAGAAAAATGACCTCCATTTACCAAATTCAGCACTCTTAGTTTCAGACATTGTTTTTGTTCCTCTAGACAAATTTACAGAAGTTAATATTTCTTAACCTTTATAGATGAAGAATTTTAACTGAATTTTATTTATTTTCAAGAGAAAATCCACAAGCTTACAAAAAGTCCAGGTATAAAAAAGCCATCTTCGGGATTCTTCAAACAAAGATGGCTCGATAAAGATTATTTATTGCCGGAAAGAGCAGAGACCATTTCGTTAATTGAAGAATTTGATAGTTGTTGCAGAGCGTTTAATGCTTCAACGTAACCGTTCCAAAGTTCAGGTTCTATTCGGTTATGGCGAATCGAAGATGTCAACTCTTTTTTGCATGTTGCTAGAGATTTTTTTGGAGAAAGGATGGAAACCATTTCTTTATCTCCAGCGAGGCGAGCGATATTCAGCATTCTTTCTAATTGATTCCGCGTAAACGTCACCTGGTCACGACGCTTGCGGGATCCTCTTGCAGCTCTTTGCTTCGGTGTTACAACAGCAGGTTTTTCGGTATTGATAATGAATTTTTCAATTAAAGAGCCCAGTTCAGAAGGTTGTCTATTTTTCATTTTACGCAAAGTAAAATGATGCATATAACCTCCAGCTGTCATTGGAAGATATTTGCAGAGATCATTCTCTTTTCTTCCATTTACTTTTTTAATTGCTCTTGCAATGACATCTTCAATCTCTTTCAGATTTTTTGTTTTAGATTCCATTGTATCCTCACGTAGGTTCATAACTTTATCCTTTCTTTAAAAATTGTTAATCGCGAAAACTAATTCTTTTCTAGCTAATAAGTGCTATTGGGAATTCTTACATATCTTCAGTGTTCTGACTTAAAAAGCCAGTTATGTTTAATGTTGTTCAGTTGATTTATCTTATCCTGATTTTATTTGCAATCTTCTTTGTTCAAATGCTCGATTATTTTTCTTCTTTCAGAGGGAATGTAAATTAAAACCCGCGGGAAGATTATAATCTTGAAAATAATGTTTCTTTGATTTTATGAATTGTTTATCTATTTTTCAATAAATTTTTTAAAATCTATGACTTGCGTTATCAAAAAATGATCATGGATTTACTATTGAATAGTTTGATGATACAATTCTAAAGATCGCAAACGTACTCGTGTATTTTGAGATGATGAATCTTAGATCATTATACCGAAACAACTTGAAGAATCGGCCGCTAGGCGGGTTCAAAGCGCCGAATTTCAACGATCGCAAACGGCATTGTATTGCGATAAGAATGTTTTTTCTTTGCTTCTTCAGTTTGCTTCTTTGGGGCTGCTCGAGTTCAACAACTCCATCCGAGACGGAAAAGTGGGCCCTGCAAAGCGATCGTATCAAAGTCCTTTCGACGACAGCTATGATCAATGATATTGTTGGATTGATCGGCAAAGAAAGAATCGAACATATTCCTTTGATTACAGGAGAAATTGATCCGCATAGCTATGAATTGGTCAAAGGTGACGATGAAAAACTTTCTTTAGCGACAATTATTTTTTATAATGGACTTGGACTTGAACATGGAGCGAGCTTGCGTTATCAACTTGAGCATCGTCGCAATGCAGTGGGAGTTGGAAATATTCTTTTGGAAAAACATCCTGAGCGCATTTTATACGTCGACAAAGAAATCGATCCCCATATCTGGATGGATATTTCCTTATGGAGCGGTATTATTGAACCGGTCGTCGAAGCCCTTTCTCAAGCGGATCCTGATGGAAAAAAAATTTATCAGGAAAATGGAGAGCGTCTCTTAGAAAAAATGTCGCAAGAGCATCGAAATATTTACGAAGAGTGCCAGCGCATCTCAAAAGAAAAGCGTTTTCTTGTGACAAGCCATGACGCCTTTAATTATTTTACTCGTGCCTATCTCGCGTCAACAGAGGAAAAGGCAAGCGAGCATTGGAAAAATCGTTGTCATGCTCCCGAAGGTCTTGCTCCGGATGGACAACTCAGCGCTTCGGATATTCAAAAAATTGTTGACCATCTGATCCAATATCAAATTCAAACGGTATTCCCAGAATCCAATGTCAGCCGTGATTCCTTAAAAAAAGTGATGCATGCCTGTGCGCAAAAAGGCCTTAAGGTGACCCTCTCTAATGCAGCTCTTTATGGGGATGCTATGGGGCCGCTCCAAAGCGATGCGGATACTTATCTTAAGATGATTCGCCACAATGCTAACGTGTTAATCGAGGCTTGGAATGAATAGACCTCTTGCGTAACTAAGGCTTCGTCGATTTTGGGGATTATTTTGGCCGATTTTCGATTCTTTTTGCGGGGGTTGTATACGAAAGTTGATACAACCCCCGCAAAAAGAATCGAAAATCGGTTCAAAAGAACCCCAAAATCGACAGAAGCTTAAGTTAGCAAGAGGTCTAATCATGAGTCATGGAAAATCTTCTGCTATTGAAATCCAGCAGCTCAGTGTCAATTATGATAAGACCTCTGTCCTATGGGATGTCCATTGCAAAATTCCAGAGGGAAAACTGGTTGGCATTGTCGGTCCAAATGGAGCGGGAAAAAGCACCTTTTTAAAATCTTTGCTTGGAATGACTCGGCCGCTTTCGGGTCGGATTGAATTTTTTGGTCAACCTTACAAAAAAATCCGGCATAAAGTCGCCTATGTTCCTCAACGTTCATCGGTGGATTGGGATTTTCCGATTACCGCATATGAAGTTGTTCTCATGGGCCGTTATGGTAAACTGGGAATGCTGAAATGGCCAAAGGCTGCAGATAAAGAGGCTGCTCGTCATGCGCTTGATATTGTGGGGATGCTGGCTTTTGCCGACAGGCAAATCAGCCAACTTTCTGGCGGTCAGCAACAGCGTTTATTTATCGCACGCGCCCTTTTGCAAGATGCGGATATCTACTTGATGGATGAACCTTTTGCTGGAGTGGATATGGCAACAGAAAAAGCGATCATCGCTCTGATGGATACATTGAAAACTCAGGGAAAAACATTGCTTGTCGTCCATCATGATTTGACAACAGTGGACAGTTATTTTGATTGGGTCATTATGTTGAACACTTGCTTGATTGTATGCGGTCCTGTTTCTGAAGTTTTCAATACAGATAGCATTATGCGCACCTATGGGCGCGGTAGCGCATTGCTCGATGAAGCGGTCAAATTAACCCAGAACAAAACTTCTGGAACTCGACTTTAGCCATTGGAGTATCATTTCATGTTTTCCTCCCCTTGGCAATATTTTACAGATCCTGTCCTTCAAGCACCGACAATTGGAAGCATGTTAATGTGTTTGTCATCGGCCCTTGTCGGTGTCATTGTATTTTTGCGGAAGCGCTCTTTGCTCGGCGAGGCTCTTTCTCATGCGACTTATCCAGGTGTTGTTCTTAGTGTGTTATTTATGGCAGCTTTTTTTCCTCTCTCCTCTGATTTCTTGGCCCTTGCCATTTTAATCGGAGCCTTTTTGACATCTCTTTTGGGGTTATGGGTCATAGAGATGATGGAGCGTCGATTCCATGTCAAAAGTGATGCGGCTTTATGTTTTATCCTTTCCGTTTTTTTTGGAGTCGGTGTGTTGATAGCAAGCCGCATTCAATTCACTCACGCTTTGTGGTATAAGACTGTACAAATGTTTTTGTATGGGCAAGCTGCGACGATGACCGATCTGCATATTTTCATTTATGCTTTTCTCGCTTTATTACTTGCTGTTGTATTGCTGCTGTTTTATCGACAGATCGAGATGTTGATTTTCGATCGTGATTTTTCCAAAACTGTGGGTGTCCCGATTCGGACCGTCGATGGGATGCTTTTTATTTTACTTGTTCTTGCCATTGTGATCGGTATTCGCAGTGTTGGGGTGGTTCTTATGGCAGGCATGTTAATTGCGCCGGCAGTCGCTGCGCGATCATTAAGCCATCGATTATGGGCTGTATTTTTATTTGCGGCTGTCATTGGAGCTTTAAGCGGGTTTTTAGGAAACTATCTCTCTATAGAAATTCCCCAGTGGGGGACTCGGCAAGGCTGGGATTGGAAATTCTCTTTGCCCACAGGGCCAATGATTTTACTCTCGGCGTCAGCAATCTGTCTTTTTTCGCTTTTATTTGCTCCTAAAAATGGACTTGTCAGCAGGTTATTGCGCATTTTTCGCTTCCGTGAACAATGCATTTCAGAAAATTTGTTGAAATACCTTTGGCGGCTTGGTCCGGATGGAAAAGGGGCATTGTCGGATATTAAAAAATGGCAGACGCTTTCTTTTTTTCGAATGAGGCTTCTCTTATGGAGATTGATGCGTCAGGGTTGGATTGAAAAAAGGAGCGAGAAAACATTTGCATTGACAAAAGAGGGACATTCACGCGCTGCTTACATCATTCGGCTTCATCGATTATGGGAAGCCTATCTGGTTTTTCTGGGCCAAGGAGCTGAAAAGGTGCATCGTAGCGCTGAGGAAATGGAGCATATTATTACTCCAGAATTAGAAAAAGAATTGTCAGAACTGCTTGGCAATCCTAAAAAAGACCCTCATGCACAACCTATTCCTGCCAAGGAGTTCACTTGATGATCTTAGGGGTTAATCCTTACTTTGGAAAAAATTTCATCGAATTCATTGCCATTTTTTTGCAAAGAATGGGGGAATTATGCATAGGGAAAATTGGCATCGAGGATTTAGCTTCCGATGAAATTCAAGTCATGGTTTTATCTTTGGTTGCTTGTTGCTCTGCCCTTGTGGGAACGTTCTTAGTTTTAAAAAAAATGACAATGCTTGCGAATTCACTATCGCATACCATTTTGCTCGGGATCGTGGTCGCTTATTTAATTCTTGTCCCCTTTATTTCTAAAAATCATGTGTATGCTCATGCGATTAGCATCGAAGTGCTTTTGATTGCCTCTCTGATCACTGGACTGATCACAACGATGCTGACGCAATTACTTACCCATGTCCTTAAGCTCCAAGAAGACGCCAGTACGGGTCTTGTCTTTACGACATTATTTGCCTTAGGGATTGTCCTCGTGACTGTGTTTACGCGCAACACGCACTTAGGAACGGAGGCAATTATGGGCAATGTCGATGCTTTACACATGGATGATTTGAAATTGATCTT
>Ga0206843_10130_pt1 | contig 25203 bp, 21 predicted proteins | sample Alteio_BWOrgCont_21_FD_152869 | JGI IMG/M metagenome (GOLD analysis project Ga0206843, IMG submission 152869) | Enriched cells from forest soil in Barre Woods Harvard Forest LTER site, Petersham, Massachusetts, United States -... | ecosystem: Environmental > Terrestrial > Soil > Temperate forest >...
GCGATAATCAAAGTTTTTTGGGGAAACAGAAAACCCTGCCGGTGAGCAGGGTTTTACTTTTATAGGTGATGTAATCTTTATGCCATCCTTAAGAACTGGGCTATTTTTTTGGTTGTGGCTTCGCTTACGGGGGCTAATGGCAGGCGGAGGATATTTTCGCATACGCCTTGCTGCTTGAGCACGCACTTTGCGCCTGCGGGGCTGCCTTCGGCAAAGAGGAGGTCTATGCCGGTGAGGAGCTTGTAGTGTACTTTGCGGGCTTTGTCGAACTTGCCTACTATGGCGAGGTTGATCATGTCGGTCATTTCCTTGGTAAAGCAGTTGGCAGCTACCGATATAATGCCTTCCATGCCTATGGCCATTTGTGCGAGCACCAGGTTGTCGTCGCCGGAGAGTACGGTGAAGTCGTCGTGCTTGTGCTGTATCAGTTCCATACATTGTACCAGGTTGCCGCTGGCTTCCTTCATGCCTATTATGTTGGGGCAGTCGGCGGCCAGGCGCAGGGTGGTAGCAGGGAGTATATTGCTGCCGGTGCGGCCAGGTACGTTGTAGAGTATGATGGGCTTATTGGTAGCCTCGGCCAGGGCTTTGAAGTGTAGGTATAAACCTTCCTGCGATGGCCTGTTGTAGTAAGGCGCTACGCTGAGTATAGCCTCTACGCCATGCAGGTCCATAGTCTTTAGCTGGTGTATTACTTCTTCGGTATTATTGCCACCTATGCCACAGACAACAGGTACCTTATCATCGGCATAATTAACGATGGCTGAGAGTATGGCCTGTTTTTCGGAAGCAGAGAGGGTGGGGGCTTCGGCAGTGGTGCCCATGGCTACCACGAAGTCGACCCCGCCCTTGATGACATTATGTACTATTTTCTCGAGCGCGGGATAGTCTACGCTGCCGTTTTTTGTGAAAGGTGTTACTAACGCTACACCGGTACCCTTGAGCTTTTTAGCAGGTATCATTAAAAATATTATTTAACCATTAAAAGAAATAACAAAATACATTTTCACAAGAAGGGGTATGATCTTAGAAGTATTTATATTATTTTCAGTGATAAAAAAGCTGGCTAAATGACCCTATCTAATTGCTTTTCAGCGAGATCGTTGTTGTCTGTAGCTACATCTATTTCATCATAAAAACCCATGTTAGACAGCTTTTCTATTCTCAGGTTTATTCGCTCTTCAGCATTTATTTTATTTATATCTGTCAGGTTGTTGATGAGGTAGTATTTCAGGGTTTCGGCCATTTTCTCAGGGTCGGCATGAGCGCCGCCAAGTGGCTCAGGTATCACATCGTCTACGAGGCCAAAGCTGCTCATGTCGGATGACGTGAGCCTCAGCTGCTCGGCTGCCTTCTCCTTAAAGTTCCAGCTGCGCCAGAGTATGGATGAGCAAGATTCGGGCGAGATAACAGAGTACCAGGTGTTTTCCATCATGGCTACCTTATCGCCTATACCTATGCCTAAAGCCCCGCCCGATGCGCCTTCGCCTATGATGACGCAGATCACCGGCACCTTCATGTTCACCATCTCGAACAGGTTGCGGGCAATAGCTTCGGCCTGGCCGCGCTCTTCGGCTTCGAGCCCGGGATAAGCGCCGGGAGTGTCTATAAATGTAATAATGGGATGATTGAACTTTTCGGCCATCTTCATCAGGCGCAGGGCCTTGCGGTAGCCTTCCGGGTTGGCCATGCCGAAATTGCGCATCTGGCGCATTTTGGTATTGATGCCTTTTTGCTGGCCTATCACCATTACGGGCATACCGTTGAGCTCGGCCATGCCGCCTATCATTGCCTTATCGTCTTTTACCTGGCGGTCGCCATATAGCTCGGTGAAGTTGGTAAATATCTTCTCTATGTAATAAAGGGTGTACGGGCGCTCGGGGTGGCGGCTTAGCTGCACGCGCTGCCACGGGGTAAGGTTTTCGTATATTTGAGACCGGGTCTTATCTATTGCGGCTTCCAGCTCACGTATGCTATTGGTCACATCCACCTTGCTCTTTGCCGACAGTTCTTTTAGCTTTGTTATCTGGCCATAAAGATCTTCAAGCGGCTTTTCAAAATCCAGGAATTGCATAAGTAATATTTGGGGAGACAAAAGTAACGGTTTATTGAGCAAAAACGAAGAGACGTAATGCGAAAAGCATACTATGAAGTAGCGCAGGCGGGTTTTGGGGCGAAAGAGGAATGTTTTGTGACGATTGCAGGGTTGAACGCGCTATAATTTAAAACAATGCAAAAGAATAGTTAATCAGCGAACTTAGCGGAAGATCACCAACCAAAATAGTTTAACCCAAAAAGCAGCAACATGAAAACGATAATTATAACAGGCGCTAATGGAAACCTGGGAACAGCTGTGACGCAGAAATTCCTGGATAGCGGATACCAGGTGGTAGCCACGGTAGTCAGCGAAGCTGATAAAGCCGCAATGCCGAAACATGAACAGCTGGATACCCGCGTGGTAAACCTCACCGACCCGCAGGAAAGTGAAGCGCTGGTGCAAGGCGCCATAGCCCAATATAAGCAAGTGCATGGCGCAGTGATGCTGGTAGGCGGCTATGCCGGTGGCAATATAGAGAAGACAGCTGTTGCCGACATCAATAAGCTGATGATGCTGAACTTTGAAACCGCGTATAACGTGACGAGGCCCTTGCTTACGCACCTACAGGAGATGAACTATGGCAAGCTGGTGTATATAGGTGCGAGACCTGCGCTAAACCCGGCGGAGGGTAAGGCCAACATAGCGTATGCGCTAAGCAAATCGCTGCTGTTCAGGCTGGCGGAATTTATAAATGCGGGTGCAAAGAAGACAAATATCACAGCTACCGTGGTAGCGCCATCTACACTCGACACGCCGCTGAACCGGAAGAATATGCCGGATACAGACCCTGCCGTATGGGTGAAGCCGGAGCAGCTTGCGGAGATACTGGAATTTGTGTGCGGGGATAAGAGTGATGTGCTGCGGGAGACGGTGCTGAAGGTGTATAATAATGCGTGAGGGTGGCACGCTATAGTTTTACCACAAACAACAGTAAACATTGCCTCATCAATAGCCTTTGATTAGTGCAATAAATCTACAGGTTATTTGTGGCAATATTCAGGGGCATTGGGAAATGAATACTTTCATACATCCTTACTTTTTCAGAAAGATGTGATAACTGATCATCTTCTTCCGGAGTTAGGTTATCAAAACCTTTTGCGAGATAGGTTTCACTCTCAGCTAGGGCTAGATTGTATTCTTCTTGTGTGTTTATTTGTTCCATAATTGATGAAAACTATCTACTGAACGGTCTAACTTTGTGTTTTGAATCCGTATCTCTAATGAAATTGCAACTTACACTATTTTTTATTTTCTGCTCAGTTCTAGTTCAAGCTCAAAAATATTCAGAATTGAGAGGGAAAATGTTCTCACTCGGTAGTGAACCCGATCAATTAAAAAAAAGTGTGAAATACGAATCATACATTGATGTAGACGATTATGTATGTACCCGTTATTATGACACTATGACAAATAAAAGTACAGTATTTATTATGAAGGAAATGCTACAAGACTCTATCCGCCTTCATAAAATAATTGACTTTATGGAATTTTCTTACCAAGGTTGTAGCCAAATGTACGTTGGTGGAATAGATAGTAATAAAACATACCAACATGAAACGTACCTTATTGTTTTTGAGCACTGCTACGATACCGGAAAAAGTAATAACTGGCGACATGATACTAAACAAGCACTTATTGCCTGGGTATTTAATAAAACGACTCTTAGGCTTGAAAAAGTAGACACAAAGAAGCTATACACAACAAGTGAATTTGAAGGATATGGCTTGGAAGAATAGTGCTTACTTCTTCAAATAATCATCAAAATAACTACTCACCTTCTGCATCAAATGCGCCCGGTCTTTGCCTCTTACATTATGCTCATAGCCAGGGTATACGAAATAATCCACCTGCACACCTTCATCCACACATTTTTTCAGGAAGTCAATTGAGTTTTGCCAAACCACGGTGTTGTCGTTGGTGCCGTGTATGAGCAGTAGCTTGCCCTGCAGGTTCTTTACCTTGTCCAGCAGGTTGTCATTTTCGTAGCCTTCGTGGTTTTCTTCCGGAGTGTCCATGTAGCGCTCGGTATACATCACCTCATACATCTTCCAGTCCATTACAGGGCCGCCTGCTACGGCGCATTTAAATACGCCGGGATGTTTGAGCATCAGCGAAGTGGTCATAAAGCCACCATAGCTCCAGCCATGTATGCCCATGCGGTCGGCATCTACGTACGGTAGTGATTTCAGGTAGTCCACGCCTTTTAGCTGGTCGGCCATTTCTGCGTCGCCCAGCTTGCGGAACGTGGCCTGCTCAAAGACTATGCCGCGGTTAGAGCTGCCCCTGCCATCCATAGTAAATACTATATAGCCATGCTGCGCCATATACTCGTACCACAGGTTGCCACTCTCAGGAAACGAGTTGTGTATCAGCTGCACATTAGGGCCATTGTAGAGGTACACGATGACCGGGTATTTTTTGCTGCTGTCGAAGTTTGGCGGCAATACCAGCTTGCCGTATAGCGGAGTTACGCCATCGGCGGCTTTTATGGTGATGTCCCTTATCTCTGCACGATTATAGTCGGCAAGCGGGTTGGGTGACTTCATCAGCTCTTTCCATGAGCTGCCATCCGTGGCTCTTATGTAGGTATTCTTAGGTGTGCCCGGCCCGCTGTATACGTCCAGCACATACTTACCATCTTCGCTGCATGTGGCGGTGTGCATACCAGCGCCCTTGTCTATACGCTCCATGTTGCCATTGTTGATACCTACGGAGTAGATATGCTTTTCCAGCGGAGACTCTTTCGATGCGGTGATGATCAGCTTTTTGTCTTTGGCATCAATGCCGGCTATCTCGTTTACCAGCCATTTGCCCTTGGTTATTTGGCGAATCAGCTTACCATCGGTATTGTACAAATAAAGATGGTCAAAGCCGTCGCGTTCACTCCACCAGATAAATTCATCATTATTGCCCGGTATAAAGGTGAGCGGGTGGGTAGGGTGTACGTATTTAGGGCTTGTTTCCTGGAATAGCGTGGCTACTCTTTCACCCGTCTTTGCATTGTATTTATTCAGGTCCAGGTGATCCTGGCCGCGGTTGAGGATCGCAATGTAAATATATTTTTCGTCGGGGCTCCAGGTCACGCAGGTCAGGTAGTGGTCTTTATATTTGGTGCCTGTTTCCATGGTCACTGTTTTACCTGTTGCGGGGTCATATACGCAAAGGGTAACCTCGTGCGATGTGCCGCCAGCCATGGGGTACTTGATCATGTCTGCCTTTGCGGGTGTTACGTCCCACTTTATTATCGGGTAGTCTTTTACCATGCTCTGGTCCATGCGGTAGTAGGCGAGGTAGTTGCCCTTAGGGGAGAAGAATATGCCCTTATCTATCCCGAATTCATCGCGATGCACAGACTGGCCGCAAACGATGTCTTTATTGGTTTCTGTGCTTACCGGCACGCTGCCTTTTTCTTTATCCCACAGCCATAGGTTATTATCCACTGTATAGGCTATTTTCCTGCTTTTGTCTACCGTTATCCGGTCGGCGCTTTCGGGGAGGGTAGCCATTGTGCTCCAGCTAAAGGAGTTGCCAGACAACTTACCTGCTATTACATTTTTCCCGTTGGCAAACCACACATTTTCCTTATCCAGCCATTTGATTGCGGGGATAGCGGTCGTTTTTTCGGGGTAAGCACCCTGCTCTACTTCCTGCGCGGTAGTTTCTTTATCAGAGGTGGCGGCAGCGTTTATCTTCCATATTTCATTGTCATTTTTCTTGTCCGTCTGCCACAGGTTATCGGTGCCGGGCTGCCAGGTGGCATTTTTTATGCCTTTTGGCGCCAGGGTAGTTGTCATACCATTGGTAGCCTCGGCTATAGTAAATTGCTTCTTTTGTGCAATTGCATGTAAAGAGATAGCGATCGCTGCTACCAGCAGGCAGGCCTTTTTATTATCCATAAATGATGATTGTATCGCAAACTTAATTTAAAAATGGGAACAGCTATAATACTGGTAGGGATCCACCCCTAATTATCCCCTTCTCCTGACAATAAAAAAGCCCCGAAACGGGGCTTTTTGAAATATTAGTAAGGTTGTATGACTACAGCTGATCGTAGATCGGCGCATCAACACTCCTGAACACGCCATAGTACTGGTATGTTTTGTGGTGGTAGCCTTTCTTCAGGTATACGTCTGTATCTATATCTTCTGGTATAGTCACCCATGCATGGCGCTTGCTCATCAGCCAGCGGTATACACATACTGTGTTAGGGCCACGGCGGGTAAGTGCATAGTATTGCAGGTGCTTCTGGGTATAGCCGTTCTTCAGCATCTGGTCGTCTGTATACTCGTCTTCTGCTACGCTTATGTGCGCACGGCTTACCGGGTTATACCATCCATATACAGCTACACGGCCAGCGCCGGGAGTACGGTATGCATTAAATATCTGGGTCTTATCCGTCCATCCCCAGTTTATCAATTGGCCATCCTGGTATTCGCCATCGGCTACTGTGCAATATTGCTGGTCTTCGGGAATATACCAGCGGAATATCCTCACAAGATCGTCTTGCGCAAAAGTTTTATTGCCAAATAATAACGCTGCCAGTACTGTTGTAACTACGATTATGGTTCTTTTCATGTTTGATCTCATTTTCAAATCGAAGCCAAAATACATAAAAATTTTGTTGACTTGCAAATTATTAGGATAAAAATTTTTTTATTTTCTTTGAACGGAGCCCTTTTTGCTGTGCTGGTACATGCTTTAACGTCCTTTCTGCGTGCTATTTTCCCGCATCATATTGCCCTGATCACAGTATCTTCTGTTCCTGCAAAAACTATTGCCACTACTATACTGCTAATACACTGCCATTTATTTGCGCAGCAATATATACAGTATATAACATTTTCTGTCGTTTTACATACCACTTATTCTTGCTCAAATGCACTGTTTGGCTTAACTTCGTCGCCCTTTTGCGCCATCATGGCAGTTTTAAAAAATTGCATAGCTTTTGATAAAGCTAAAGATAATACCGCAATAGATTTAATAATATTTTAAACCGTTTTAAGGCCTGTCTATCGTCAAAACGTTTATAAATCATAACCACGTTTAAATAATCGCGGACTTATGACTTACGACTTATGACTTACGACTAAAAAACTATAAAAGATGATCGGGATCCTTTCTAAAATATTTGGTGGCAATAAGTCCGATAAGGATGTGAAGAAGCTAAACCCTACCGTAACAGAGATCAATGGCTTTTTCAATCAGTACCAGTCTTTGTCGAACGACGAGCTGCGCAACAAGACGCTGGAGTTTCGCCAGCGCATAGCTAACCACCTGGCAGGTATAGACCAGCAGATAGCAGATAAAAAGGCGGAAGCGGAAGTGGACAGCACTGACGAAGATATACAGTTGCGCGAGGTGGTGTATAACGAGGTGGACAAGCTGGTGAAAAAGCGCGATGAGCAGATAGAAGAGATACTGCGCACCATACTGCCCGAGGCATTTGCCGTGGTTAAGGAAACAGCCCGCCGCTTTAAAGAAAATACCGAAATGGTAGCCACCGCTACCGACCTGGACAGGGAACTGGCTACCGAGAAAAAGCACATACGCATAGAAGGCGACAAATCTATCTATAAGAATACATGGGATGCCGCCGGTATACAGGTGACCTGGAACATGGTGCACTACGATGTGCAGCTGATAGGCGGCATGGTGCTGCACGATGGCAAAATAGCAGAAATGGCAACGGGTGAAGGTAAAACCCTGGTATCTACCCTGCCTGCTTATCTTAACGCCCTTGCAGGCGAGGGGGTACATATAGTAACGGTGAACGATTACCTGGCCCGTCGTGACCAGGAATGGAACGGCCCGCTGTTTGAATGGCTGGGATTAACGACCGACTGTATAGATAAGCACGAGCCAAACTCTCACGAGCGCCGCCAGGCATATCTTGCCGATATTACTTACGGTACCAATAACGAATTTGGTTTCGACTACCTGCGCGATAACATGGTACACCACCCAACCGAAATGGTGCAGCGTAAACACCACTATGCTATGGTGGATGAAGTGGATAGCGTATTGATAGACGATGCGCGTACCCCCCTCATTATATCAGGCCCTATACCTAAGGGCGATGAGCAGCAGTTCCACATACTGAAGCCACGGATAGAAAAACTGCTGGAAGCACAGCGCCGCATAACCAACCAAAGCCTTACTGAAGCCAAAAAACTGATAGCCGAAGGCAAGAATGGCAACGATGCCGGCGGCCTTCACCTGTATCGTGCATATAGGGGCTTGCCAAAGAACAGCGCACTGATAAAATACCTGAGTGAAGAAGGCAACAGGCTATTGCTACAGAAGACAGAGAATTACTTCATAGGTGAGCAACAGCGAAATATGCCTAAGGTAGATGCAGAGCTGTACTTCTCTATAGATGAAAAGAACAACAGCGTAGACCTGACCGATAAGGGCATTGCCCTCATCACCGGCGCAGGAGAAGATACCAGCTTCTTTATATTGCCCGATATAGGCAGCGAGCTGGCTGAGATAGAAAAAAACGGCGCTACGCCGGAAGAAAAGATGCAGCGCAAAGATGCCATGCTGCAAGACTACGCCATAAAGGCCGACCGTATCCACTCCGTGCAGCAATTGCTGAAGGCATATACCCTGTTTGATAAAGACGTGGAGTATGTGGTAATGGAAGGCAAGGTGAAGATAGTAGATGAGCAGACAGGCCGTATACTCGATGGCCGCCGCTATAGCGATGGCCTGCACCAGGCGATAGAAGCCAAGGAAAATGTGCAGGTAGAGGCCGCTACGCAAACGTTTGCCACCGTTACCCTACAAAACTATTTCCGTATGTTCCACAAGTTGTGCGGCATGACCGGTACGGCGGAAACGGAAGCAGGCGAATTCTGGGAGATCTATAAGCTGGACGTGGTGACCATACCTACCAATATGGCTATATCCCGCAAAGACCAGCAAGACCTTGTATATAAGACCAAGCGCGAAAAATATAAAGCAGCTATTGATGAGATAGAAGCGCTACGCGCTATAGGCCGCCCGGTGCTGGTAGGTACTACATCTGTAGAGGTATCTGAATTGCTCAGCCGTATGCTGCAGCAGAAAAAGATACCGCACAATGTACTGAACGCCAAGCAGCACGCCCGTGAGGCGCAGATAGTTGCCGAAGCAGGCCTGGCAGGCGCTATAACCATAGCTACTAACATGGCTGGCCGTGGTACGGATATAAAGCTGGGCCCTGGCGTGAAAGAAGCCGGTGGCCTGGCCATTATGGGTACTGAGCGCCACGAGAGCCGCCGTGTAGACCGCCAGTTGCGTGGCCGTGCAGGCCGCCAGGGCGATCCCGGTTCTTCACAGTTCTTCGTGTCGCTGGAAGATGACCTGATGCGCCTTTTCGGCTCTGAGCGTATAGCCTCTCTTATGGATAAGATGGGCCATAAAGACGGTGAAGTACTGCAGCACAGCATGATCTCTAAATCTATAGAGCGTGCGCAGCGCAAGGTGGAGGAAAACAACTTTGGCATGCGTAAAAACCTGCTGGAGTATGATGATGTAATGAATGCCCAGCGCGATGTGATCTACAAGCGCCGCCGCCATGCCCTGTTTGGCGATCGCCTGGCTATTGACCTCGACAATGCCATATTTGCCGTATGCGTAGGCCTGGCAGAGCAGTTTGCAGAGAGCCGCGACATGGAAGCCTTTAAGCTGGAGGTAATGAAGCACCTGGTAATAGAGCCGCAGTTTACCCCTGAGCAAACTGCCAGGGCAGATGCCAACGTAATAGGCGAGCAGCTATACCACCAGGTAAAAGACTACTACAACCGCAAGGTAAATGCTATAAGCGAGCAAATGCTGCCAACGCTTACGCAGGTATATAAAGACAATGGCGACCGTATAGAAGATGTAGTAGTGCCCTTTACAGATGGCATTCGCGGCATGCAGGTATATGTGAACCTTAAAGAAGCGGTAGAGCACAAGGCGCTGCCTGTATTGCAGGCGCTGGAAAAGAACATAACCCTGGGCATGATAGACGATGCCTGGAAAAACCACCTGCGCGCTATGGACGATCTGCGCCAGTCTGTGCGTATGGCATCTTACGAGCAGAAAGATCCATTGCTTATCTATAAGTTTGAAGCTTTTAACCTCTTCAAGCAGATGATGCTGGAGACGAATCGCGATATCATCTCCTTCCTGCTGCGTGCCGGCATACCGGTGCAGGATGCGCCGCCGCAGGCAGCAAGAATGCCCGAGCCGCCAACAGACATGAGCAAGATGCGCGTGAACAAGGCCGAAATAGACACCCGCGGCCAGGACTATGCAGCAGACGAGAACGACTACTACACGGAAACACCCACAGCTGCAGCCCCGCCGGTAAAGCGCGAGCCAGTGCAGGTAGGCCCCAAGATAGGCCGCAACGACCCTTGCCCATGCGGCAGCGGCAAAAAATACAAGAACTGCCACGGCAAGGATCTGTAGACTGTTCTCATAAACAAATTAGATAGATGTGCCACACTTCAAAAGTGTGGCACATCTTGTTTTAAATAATTATTCTATAATAGAAATGCCTCCTATATGCATCAGCTAATCATCACATCAGCTAATCAACCTGCCCCACCTTCAGATACGCCTTCTTATACTCCCGCAAGGCTTTGATCACCCTTCCCGGCCGCTTCCATTCAAACAGGTGTATTACCCATAGCGTGATCCTCAGAGGCCCTTTGGCATGTACCATGCTTTCTGCAAGCTGAGTTATGTTTTTATCACGGTCAGCAATACAGCTATCGTATGCAGCGCCGGTTACCTTACTCAGGTCTTCTGCAAAGCACCATGCGCCATCGCGCGCATTGGTAATACTAAACTGTATGAGAATGGAGTTATAATTGGTGGCGTGCAATCCCATCAGCGACAGCAGTGGTGATACCTGGTTCAACTCACTAACCACCTGGCTGGTAAGCGACCCTATAATAGCGTTGATACTGTTAAAGTCGCGGCTGATACTTTGCAGGTCTTGCCCCGTGGTTGCGGCTACCGTAGCTATGCCCAGGTCCAGGTTTATGTGGGCGTTCATGCCCAGCAGCAAGTGTTGCAGCACCAGCGGTTGCCGCTTGTCAAGAGTTTCAAAAGCCACCCGCCACGCTCCCGTTGTTGGCTGCTTGTTGGTCCACTGTTCATAGGCGGCCACGTACCGGTTGGCAAACAGCACATCCAGCCGTTCCATCCTTGGCCCGTCCTCAAATTCGTTATTGGCAATACCCTGCTTTACCGCCTCTGTCACCTTATAATAAAGCGCTGCAAAATACCCCGCCCGGTTATTCGTTCCCGCACTATTGTCTATAATGGTAGTCAGTTGCGTCAGCACTTCATCTATGGTAGCGGCAGGCATATACAAGGTTTGGTTACAGTAATTAAAGGTATAATAATAGATGGTGTCCTCCCTTCTGCGGCGCCGAAGAATGAATTTCCGCCTCAATTAACCATTGATAACTAACCATTTACCATTAATTTCCGCCGTTAAAAAACTTTTTCGACCGCTTAGAAACTTCTTCTATCTAAAGTGTCTATTTAGTTTTAACTTATCCGCAAATTCTAACTTTAACCCTAAAACTCCTTGTATGAAAAAGCTATTCTTACTCCTTCTTATTGCCTGCGGGGCAATAAATGCTATTGCTTCTACCAGCATTACAACGCCATCAGTATCTGGCCACTGGACGCTGGCCGGCTCTCCTTACCTGGTCTACAACAATGTACAAATAGATAGTGCTCAATCCCTGAAAATTGACGCCGGTGTGCAGGTGCTCTTCCAGGGTACTTATAGTTTTGTAGTATTTGGTGTGCTCCACGCTGTGGGTACAGCCACCCAATCTATAAATTTCACCATTGGCGATACCACAGGGTGGTCTACAGATATTATTGGTACACAGGGAGGCTGGCATGGCCTTAATATTGCAGCCTATGGCGGCACTGCGCCCGATACCTCCACCATCCGGTACTGCAATGTTTCCCGCACTAAGTTTTGTAATGCCGATTACTTTATACCGGTAAACACCTTGTCTGTAAGCCGTAACATACTGATCGAAAATTGCAATTTTTTCGATAATAAAACGAACGACGATGCATCTATTTTCATGTTTACCACCCAGTCCCCGTTCGAATTAAGCAACTGCAGCTTTTATAACAATGTGTGCGACAAAGCCATGATCTTCTTTACCGCCTTTGCCAACTGCCACAACAATAAATTTTATAACAACAAAGTGCTTACCGATGTGATCTATATGTCCCTTACCGATTTTCTCTTTAAGGATAATGAGATCTATAATAATACAGAAACAGGTGGTGTGTCCGGTTGTTCTCCGTTGCATATGGCCAACTGTACAAATGTTGCAGTATATGGCAATAGCATACATCATAATCTTAGCTATGGAGAAAGCGGTGTTATTTGCGAAGGGGGCGGCTTTATAGATATTGCCGGGAATAAGATCTGCAACAACCAGTGTATCAGTTCTGGGGTAGGGTGTGGCGTAGTAGATGGTGGTGGTGGCGCTATGTTAACATGCAATGGCTGCACGCCAGGCAGTTATTTTTATACGCTGAGAAATAATGTTATCGCCAACAACACCTGTTATTTTGAAGGCGGGGCTATTAAGATATACCGCGCCAGCGCACTTATAGCCAATAACCAGATCGTTCATAATGTATCTGATGGTGGTGGTAGTATTTACCTGTTTGAGGAAAGTACAGATAGCCTGGTGATCAAAAACAATATATTTTATAAAAATATAAATATGCCGATAGAAGACTCGAACTTTGAGAGTATAAACGGGTTTTTTGATGCCGGCAGCATCATTGAATATGACCACAACTGGTCGTCACAAGCCTATTACCAGGATATGGGCAGCATAGTGGGCCTTGGCACTGTAACTGGCGATACAGCAACTAATTTAACCGGCTCGTGGCCCGGCCTTGTTGCGCCTACCCTCACTGCCGGCGCTTCAGAGAATGCCCTTACTGCAAATTTTGGGTTACTGTCCACCTCGCCATGTGTGGATAAAGGAGATACCACCGGCGCGTGGCCTGATTCTGTTGATTATGCACACGCAGCCCGCATTTACCATAGCATTATTGATATTGGGGCATATGAATATGCGCCTGCCCCGCCTCCGGTTGACACTACTACCGACACCACTCATCATACAACGGGCATTGTAAATACCATGACCCCGGCAGGCAACATGATCGTTTATCCAAACCCTGCAAAGAATAACATTACTATCTCCACGCCCTATGCAAACGGTGTTATAGAACTACAGGACGTATCGGGCAGGCAGGTAGCTGAAGTACAGGTGGTTAATACACTTACCGTACTGGATATTCACAACCTTTCCAGCGGTGTGTACTTTATAACCTGGCACGATAGCCGCGACGCCAAAACAACACGAAAAATAGCGGTGGAATGATCGCTCTACTCATTACACTGCATCATAAACAAAGCTTTTCTTCCTCCGAAGAAAAAGGCTTTTGCATTTCAAACAATAAAGAACACGGGGCAATTAACCATTGACCATTAACAACCATTAAATTTTACCGTTTAGAAACTTTTTTTACCGTTCGGAAACTTCTTTAGCAAAATGCACAAATCGGCTTAACATTTGCTGCTAATATCTAAACACTCACTTCTCAAACCACTATTATGCAAAGAACACTATTCTCCCGCGTTCGCAGCCTGCTTTGCTGCCTGTTATTATCCTGCTCTTTTATTAATTCTTACGCCTCTCATTTAGTAGGTGCAGATCTGCGCTACACCCACGTGTCCGGGAATACATACAAGATCATTATGGCTTTCTATGGCGATTGCGGCCCAATGAGCGCAGTTGCATTTGCTTCCCTTCCTATCACAACGCCGCAGATATGCATTTACAGCCACGATACGCTGATCACCAACTTTACCTTGACCATAGATACCCCAACCTCGGGCGTTGAAATAACACCGCTTTGCGGCGGTGATTCTTCTCAATGCACGAATCCTGCATCTATAAGGCCGGGCGTTAAGAAGTTTGTCTATAGCGCCACTTATACTTTCCCTTATGCCTCATCTGCATGGCGGCTAATATACGGCGGCAATAATCCGGCAAGTCCAGCCGCCCCTGGCAGGGCTGCTGCCATTACCAATCTTACCGCCCCGGCATCCACATTAATGCAGCTCACAGATAGCTTAAATAACATGGTGGCAGACAACTCCAGCCCCGATCTCACCGTAACCCAGCAAACATTTTTTTGCGTTAACCAGCACGACGTATATAATCCCATGGCAGTTGACCCTGAAGGCGATAGCCTGTCTATAAACCTTTATCCCGCAGATAATGCCACCGGCTCCTGTACTCCAGGTGGCGCCATTGCTTATACCGGTGCGGCAGCATGGCCCGGCGGTTCACCATTGTCTGCCACAACCCCGCTGCAGGTGGCTGCTGCAGATAGCTTTTCTATGAATACCCATACCGGCGACATGTTTTTTCACCCGGCATACCAGAGATCGGTTGTTGTCTACAATATCCGGGAGTTCAGGGCGGGCACACTTGTAGGCACCAGCCAGCGCGAAATGACCGTACTCGTGGTTAGCTGCGATACCCTGTTTCCCTGTATGTACGTAGCCGCTTCGCCAGTTAGCCATGTAGGTGTTGCGGCAGCGCCTGGAGCCGGCGGCCTGAAGATATACCCCAATCCCGCTGGCAGCGAGCTGAATATAGACATGCCCACAGGTGCATATAGCTCATTTACTATCAGCAATAGCATAGGCAGCGCCTTACTGCAGCAGCCCATAGCCACATCGCAAACAAAGATCAGCATCAACGCACTCGCCCCCGGCATGTATTACATAACCCTCAAAGGCAGCCAGGGCACAACCGTACAGAAGTTCACCAAAATGTAAATAACACCTCTTAGACATTGATATCACACTATTTTAGTAGCCCTGGCCTTCAGGCCGGGGTTACAAATGAAACAATAATTGGCTTTAGCCAAAACTGCATAATTAGGATAATTTTAAAGTCCAATCGGTATAACCACACTCCAGTTCAAACTAAAAAGCGCCTCCCGAAAGGAGGCGCTTTTTAGTTTCTGGTCACACACTTCTTAACTTCTGCACTATTATAATAGCTGGGTATCAAAAAGATGAATTTGGATTATTAAGCTAACTGATTTTGATGGTGTATTCCCCCTTGCGGCGTGGGCTGTGTGTGTGCGAAGGGGGCACGGGGGATGTTTTTTGGCATTATTGATGGCGTGTCATTATTAGTGCCTTACCTCTATTTTATTATTATAGCTTATACTATTCGACCTTACAGTTATTAAGTACAGTCCGTTTGTCAGCGCAGACAGGTCAATCTGTTTCATGCCATTGCCATTCATTTCCATCGTTGTCTTATAAGCCTCTTTACCGGTAATATCGGTAACGGCTACAATACCTGTTTCGTTGTTCACACTGTTCCACAGTATATTCAGCTTGCCGCTTGTAGGGTTAGGGAATGCCACTACCGCTGCTGCAGCTGTTGTGGTAGTATGCACATACTGCACCGCAGGCGTAATGGTATGAGACACCGTATGCTCTATAAAGCTGGCTGCGCTCACAGCCGGTGTGCCGGCGCTAAGCGTGATGCTGGTATAAGGCGTGGTACCATAATTAATAAGCTCAGGGTATACAAAGTAAGTGCCATAGGGCAGATTGCTGAAGCCGTAGTTGCCGCTGGCATTAGTGGTTGTCTGCTGCACCACTGCGCCGGTGGTAGCATTTTGCAGGTATATAAGCAGGCCGGCTACCGGCCCTGTGGTTGTGCCCCTGTTGGCGCCACTGGTCACATTGCCGCCTACAAAGCCCGGGCCGCTGGTGGAGGTGGGGCTGGTTGCCATGTTTATGTCTTTATTTATGTCGGCAGCGCCGCTGGTATGGTAGATCACATCGGCATCGTGCCAGTAGTAAGCGCTGGTGTGGTAGGTTGGCACATATCCCCATACCAGGGTATCCGCGTTTGTCAGGGCCGCTTTTACCCTGAAAGAGTCTGTGGCTAACCCTGTAAACTGGTAATAAACACTCGTTGCCGGGCTTGTGTTGGTAGAGTCAACTGCCTCCAGCATCAGCGTGGCAGGGTTGTACTTTATTAGCCACACCTTTACACTGCCGTAAAACCCTGGTACGCTAAAATTTACATGGCCCGATATGCCATTGAAAGTGCTAACGCTAACCATAGTAGTAACAGATGGGGTAGCGCCGCACATGCTCGCAGTATAGGTGATCACAGCAGTCCCTGTTGCTATCCCTGTTACCACACCGGTAGTTGCACCAATGGGAGCTACCGCGGTATTGTTGCTGCTCCACGTGCCACCGGCTGTGCCGTCTGTTAGTGTAACAGATGCCCCAATGGCCATACTCGTAGCGCCCGATATGCTGCTTATGCTGGTCGGGCTGTTTACTGTTATAGTCTTATGCAGCGTGGCGCTGCCCGCACATGCACTGCTTACTGTATAAGTGATCACCACCGTGCCGGCAGATGCGCCGGTAACCACGCCGCTGCTAATGCCCACAGTGGCTATAGCTGTAGCGCCACTCGTCCATGTGCCACCCGTGGTGGGGTCTGCCAGTAGTATCGATGAGCTAGTGCATACGGCATCAGGACCCGTTATAGTATCACTAGTAGCTATTGTTGCAATATTGACCGGGATAGAAGCATAGCACCCCGGGCCCGAGCTGTAAAGTATGCTGGCCGAACCACCACCCGCGCCCGTTACCATGCCTAGTGCGTTTACCGTGGCTATGCCGGTATTGCTGCTGCTCCATACGCCGCCCGTACTAGCGTCCGTCAGCGTGCTGGTAGCGCCAACGCATGTAGGCGTACTGCCGGTAATAGCTGCAGGCGTAGCCGAAATGGTAACCATAGTGGTAACAGAACTGCCGCTAAAAGTATAAGTAATAGTCACCACGCCTGGGGCTACACCCGTTATCCAGGTAGTGCCACCCGATGGGCTCACCGTGGCAACAGCAGTATTGCTGCAGGTCCATGTGCCACCCGTAAGGGAAGAGTCATCATCTGATAAATGACCTGTAATACCTACGCAAAGGCTGGTAGTGCCGTAGATAGCAGGCAGCGCGAAAGAGCATACAGGCGCCAGTGCCACCAGCAGCAAAAGGATAAATAGTTTTTTCATAAGGTTATGGTTATATTATTAACTGATAGTATTAAAGACAGCAATACAAATTAAATAGTTAGCTATGCAAAAATATATTTATTCTCAGAATTAGTATAATTGTTTTTAAGATTTAAGTCCAAAGTAAAAGCAGTTCTCACACCCATTCACCTGTCTTAACTTTCCTTAAAAAAATGCCATACCTCAGCAGTTATTATCATCAGGTCTCATTATTAAACAATTCCGTAGCAAATAGAGCACATGAAAAGCATAGCCTCTCCTCCCCCAAAAACACAGCCAAACCCGTACCCTGCAAGACTTTCATTTTTCAATCATACTGCTGGTCTCTATCTGTTATCGGTCCGCTACGCAACACCTCCCTCTCCTTTTTCGGAGAGGGTCGGGAGAGGCCAAAACACACCACCCGCTCCCCCAAAAGCACAGCCAAACCCGTACCCTGCAAGGCTTTCGTTTTTCAATCATACTGCTGGTCTCTATCTGTTATCGGTCCGCAGCGCAACACCTCCCTCTTCTTTTTCGGAGAGGGTCGGGGAGAGGCCAATACCTACCACCCGCTCCCCCAAAAACACAACAAAACCCTTACCTCTGGCTACTTCCGGTTTTCGTCATCCCCCTCAGCTTCATGGCACACCCCAACCTCATAAAAACTTACCAACCAATCCACTAAGCCTCAGGCGTTCTTACATGCTCGGGCCTTACCCCCATACCCACGGCCTTTGCCGGCAGCCGCTGCAACAGCGGTATCATATTAATAATACGCATCACGAGTGGTGGCTTCGTGGCCTCATTCAGCTTTCCTCCATGGGTTATAATGTTATTCTGAATATTTATCTGTAGCTTCTGTATCACCCTCGCAGGAAATTCCCGGCGTTTTTGCACAAGTTGCAGCACAGCATTAGTGATCGGCTCATTCCGCAGCAGTGGCTGGTACAGTATGTTGGCCGTGGCCACAGCATCCTGTATAGCCAGGTTTATGCCCACACCACCTATGGGCGACATAGCATGGGCCGCATCGCCTATACACAGCAGGCCATCGGTATACCACCGCTCCAGGTGGTCTATATCCACGGTTAGCAGCTTTATATCGTCCCAGCTTTTCAGTTCTTCCAGCCTGTCCGCCAAAAACGGTGATACCTCGGCCAGTGTCTCCCTAAAAGCCACCAGGCCACTATTTTGTATCTTATCGTAGCCACCTTTATCAATAATATAAGCACACTGCCAGTACTCATCCCTGTTCAGCAGCACCATCACATGCCCATGTTCAAAGCGCCCAAAGGTTTGCGGCGGGTCCGTCTCCTTTCTCGTTATCCTGAACCACAGCACATCTATAGGCACCCCTGAGCTCAGCACCTTCAGTTCCGCCTTTTCTCTTACCGTAGAGCGCCTGCCATCTGTGCCCACCACCACTGCACCCCTTACTTCCAGCGGCCCATCTTTTGTGGTGGCAACCACCCCTGTTACCCTGCCGTTTTCCTTTATTAGGTCAGTTACATTAGCATTCATCACCAGCTTAAAGCCGGCATATTTGACCGCATGCTGCTCTATAAACTTCAGGAAATCCCATTGCGGCATCAGCGCCAGCACAGGCTTTGCTATTTTAAGATGGGTAAAGTCGGCAAGTTGTATAGGGTAATTGTTAAAGTCAAATCCCAGGTGCTTCATCTCCTGGTGGGGCACCTTCAAAAACTCTTCCAGCAGCCCCAGTTCGTGCATCAGCTGCAAGGTGCTGGGGTGTATAGTATCGCCACGGAAGTCGCGGAAGAAGTCGGCATGCTTTTCCAGCACCACCACCTCTATCCCGGCCCTTGCCAGTAAAAAGCCCAGCATCATTCCGGCCGGCCCGCCGCCGGCTATGCAGCATTTGGTAGTAAGTGTATTAAGTGCCATTGCAGATAGTTTAAAGCCTGAAGATAGATATTAAAGGTATGTTTTACACTCCACTGACAATACAACCACGCCACATAGCAGCTTTTATTAATGTTCAATTAGTTTTGCAGCTGGTTATTCATCATCTAAACTTATTTATGCAGCGGATATTTACCTTGGTTATACTATTATGCGGTATCGCAGCAAAGGCGCAGGAACCGGTAAACCTTGCCTACCCTGATGAAAAGCACTTTAAGAATATGCAGCAGCTGACCACAGGCGGCGATAATGCAGAGGCCTATTTCGGGTTCGACAATGAGCACATCACTTTCCAGCGGCAGAATCCTAAAGAAGGTGTAATGTGTGACCAGATATTTTACGGCTCCATACCAAAGTCGGCCAAGGACAAGTTCAGCTACACGCGGGTCAGCACCGGCAAGGGCCGCACCACCTGCGCCTACTTGATGCCCGATCATAAGCATTTCCTCTATGCATCCACCCACCTGGCTATGGATACCTGCCCGCCCGTACCAGACCGTAGCAAGATCAAAAAATACGTATGGCCCATTTACGACAGTTACGACATTTTTATAGCCGACCTCAAAGGCAACATCACCAAGCGCCTCACCAACACACCGGGCTACGATGCCGAAGGCACTATATCGCCAAAAGGCGACAAGATTATCTTCACCAGCATGCGCAATGGCGATATAGACATCTATACCATGAACCTCGACGGCAGCAACGTAAAGCAGATCACCAACACCCTTGGCTACGATGGTGGCGCCTGTTTTTCGCCCGATGGCAAGAAGATCATCTGGCGCGCATCAAGGCCGCAAACAGAAGAAGAAGTAAAGGAATATAAAGACCTGCTGGCGCAAGGCCTGGTAATGCCCACACACATGGAACTCTTTATTGCCAATGCCGATGGCACCGACGCCCACCAGGTAACCCACCTCGGCAAGGCCAACTGGGCGCCCGCCTTTACGCCAGACGGCAAGCACATAGTATTCGCATCAGACTACGAATACGAAAGAGGCTTCCCATTCAACCTATACCTCATAAACCTGGATGGCTCCGGCCTCGAGCGCATCTCGCACGATGGCAGCTTCGACGCCTTCCCCATGTTTTCACCCGATGGCAAAAAGTTCATCTTCAGCTCTAACCGCAACAACGGTGGTGGCCACGATACAAATGTGTTTGTGTGTGATTGGGTGGAGTAGGCCTATTTATAATATGCGGTCATCCGCTTCATTGCTCAATTAAGATCCTGTCATGGTGAGCCCCGTCGAACCATGACATGTTGAGATTATAGATGTCGCTAAATAGCGCTATTGATAACAGAACGAAGTCCTTTACTCCGGATCATTTCCTTTACTTGCTCCCAGGTGTAAGATGTGCTTTTTCCTCTTAGATGTCTTTGGCGCTCTTCATTTAGAAAAGCTAATTGTTCTTTCGTCAGTATGGAAGAGCTTTCTTGCAGATTATTCTCGGAAGTGACCATGCTATCGCTTTTCATAAAATTACTGAAAAGATGATTATCGGACATTAGTATTAGCAACTGATTTACCATAAAATCGTACTTTAGAATTTTAAAATACAGCATTTGAACTTAAAAGCTTTTTTACTGGTAGGTATTGGCGGCGCAGCGGGCAGCATGGCCCGTTATGGTATCGGCACAGTAATAGGCAAGTATGTCGCGAACCCCTTCCCTGTAGGCACTTTTTCTATCAATATTATTGGCTCCTTGCTCATCGGCATCTTATTCGGGCTGGTAGCAAAAAACCAATGGCTACAGGAAGGCGGTATGCTGCTGTTGGCATCTGGCTTCTGCGGCGGGTTTACCACATTCTCCACTTTCGCCCTCGAAAATGTTAATATGTTCCAGAAAGGCCAGTCCGCAATGGCTATTATCTACGTAGGCGCCAGTGTTATTGCCGGATTGTTATTGTGCAGGGCCGGTATGTGGCTAGCAAGCTAAGGTATCATTACATTTTCTTCTCTTTTTGCTTTATAGGCGGTAAGTTGGTAATTTTGCGCTGAAATAATATAATCATTAAAAATTGCCTAATACAAAATGAGCATTGTTAATATAAAGCTGTATGAATTTGCCAGGAAAGAAATGAACCTTTCTGAGGCGAAAGCAATGGAATTTATACAGGCTATTGACGAAGTGGTAAAGGAGGATATAAAAGGTGAAGGGCTTAGTGAATTAGCTACAAAGTCTTTCGTCAAGGATGAGATACATCGGCTTGAATTATCAACATTTAAGGCAGTTTTCTGGGCAGGATTGATACAATTCCTCGCTATTGTAGCGTCTATATTCGGAATAATCAATTTTATGCTTCATAAATAATATCAACAATTAACGATCAATTTATTCAATCTGATTTCAGGCATTTAGCAATTCATAATTTACCATGATAGATATAAAAGTTCCTACGGTAGGCGAATCGATAAACGAAGTAACCCTTGTAAAATGGCTGAAGAAAGATGGCGATTATGTGAACCGCGATGAGCTGTTGTGCGAACTGGAATCTGAAAAAGCAACGTTTGAGCTGAATGCCGAGCAGGCGGGTGTATTGCACATTGTAGCTCAGGAAGGCGCTACCCTGAACATAGGCGACATAGCCTGCAAAATAGACGAAACCGCTGCAAAGCCGGCAGGTGCAGCTCCAGCAGCTGCCCCCGCAACGCCAAAGGCTGAAGCGCCTAAAAAAGAAGAACCCAAACCCGCTGCAACAGCAGCGCCTGCAGCGCCAAAAGAGGCGCCGCAAAGCGATGTAAAAGCTACACCCGTAGCCCAGGCTATAATGAGCGACAAGCAAGTGAACCCAACCGAAGTAAAAGGAACAGGATCACTCGGCAGGATAATGAAGCACGATGTGCTGGAAGCTATCTCCCATCCCGGCAAAAAAGGCGAAGGGGCATTTAGCCGCGAAAAGCGCCTGGAGAAAATGAGCAACCTGCGCAAGACCATAGCCCGCAGGCTGGTAGAGGCTAAGAATAGCACCGCCATGCTCACCACGTTTAACGAGGTGGACATGACACGCATCATGGAAACCCGTAAGCAATATAAAGACACCTTTAAAGATGCCCACGGCGTGAACCTCGGCTTTATGTCGTTCTTCACTAAGGCTTGTTGCGTGGCGCTGCAGGAGTGGCCAGCAGTAAACGCCTACATAGATGGCGAGAACCTTGTATATCACGACTACTGCGACATATCCATCGCCGTATCGGCACCCAAAGGCCTTGTAGTACCTATCATACGCAATGCAGAAAGCCTCAGCATGGCAGAGATAGAAAAGAAAGTAGTAGAACTGGCCGGCAAAGCGCGCGACAACAAATTAACCCCTGAAGAAATGACCGGCGGCACATTTACCATCACCAATGGCGGTGTATTCGGCTCGCTAATGTCTACACCTATTATCAATATACCTCAGTCTGCCATACTGGGTATGCACAAGATACAGGACAGGCCCGTAGCCATCAATGGTAAAGTAGAGATACGCCCTATGATGTACCTGGCCGTAAGCTACGACCACCGCATAATAGATGGCCGCGAGTCAGTAGGCTTCCTCGTTAGAGTAAAGGAACTGCTGGAAAATCCTGAGTTATTATTGATAGGAAAAGATCCGGTGAAAGCACTGCTGGAACTGTAATGAAGATCCTCTTGTGAGTTAATTCATAAATAATTGAAGAGCGCAGCCTTAACAGATGCGCTCTTCTTAATTATGGTTGAAAGCCAAAAGTACCGGCTACTAATGCGTTGGGGTCTGCTTTGCAGCGCCATTCCTTTTTGCTTTTCTTGTATGATAAACGTGGTGCGTGCCTTTTATAAGAAATGCCACCACCACTAATACTGCTAATATTGACCAGATGCCCATGTGTGTTATTTTAAGTGTTTGTAACCATATACTTATAATAACCGCGCCAATAAGGTAGATAGATTTGTCAACTTTTAGAAAGTTGACAAATCTGGTACTACACATGAGTCGTTATCCACCATTGGTTACCAAATGGGTCTGTTACCCCACCGCTCCGGCCATACGGCTGGTCTGAGACTGGTGTAATAGAAACCGCCCCGGCTGCTATAGCTTTTTCATAAGTAGCATCTGCATCAGCCACATAAACAAACATGCCCGCAGACCTTGCCGAAAAAGCATCCGTAGCATCCGCAAACATGATCACACACTCGCCAACGCTGATCTCGCCATGCATAATAATGTGCTCATCGCGCATATGTTTTGTTTTTTCAACAGCCCCAAAAACGTCCTTGGTGAAGTTCAAAAAGCCTTGCGCATCTTTTATGATAAGATAGGGCATTACCTGTTGGTAACCGGTAGGGAAATTTACTTTTTCCATAGAACAAATTTTATAATTAATACCCCTAAATATAGCAAATAAAAAGGGCCTGACTATTATCAGTCAGGCCCTACGTTTAAATAAGAGTAAACGCGGTAATATTTACGCTACATGAGTAAACCCCTTTTAGGGGTTGGGGTTTAGCTTCTTCATCAACCCTTCATTCAGCGCATCAAGGAATTCCTCAGTATACAGGTAGTCCTTACCATGGCTTACTTTATTTCCACTCACGCATACCGCCAGGTCTTTGGTCATTTTGCCGCTTTGCACGGTTTCTATACATACTTCTTCCAGTGCATTGGCAAAGTTGATCAGCTCCTGGTTATTATCCAGCTTACCACGGAATGCCAGGCCTCTTGTCCATGCAAAGATCGACGCTATCGGGTTGGTAGATGTCGGGTTGCCTTTCTGGTACTCGCGGTAGTGGCGGGTTACCGTGCCATGTGCAGCTTCTGCTTCCATAGTGTTGCCATCAGGCGTTATCAGCACAGAAGTCATCAGGCCCAGTGAGCCAAAGCCCTGCGCCACAGTGTCGCTCTGCACATCGCCATCGTAATTTTTACACGCCCATACAAAGTTGCCATTCCACTTCAGTGCGCTGGCTACCATGTCGTCTATCAGGCGGTGTTCATACTCTATCTTGTTCTGTTCGAATGAGGCCTTAAATTCTTCATTGTATATCGTCTCAAAAATATCTTTGAAGCGGCCATCATATTTTTTCAGTATCGTATTCTTGGTAGACAAGTATAAAGGCCATTTTTTAGATAGCGCCATATTAAAGCACGCCCGTGCAAAACCCATGATCGACTCATCAGTATTGTACATAGCCAGCGCCACGCCATCGCCCTTGAAGTTGTACACCTCATGCTCTATGGTCTCACCATTATCGCCTTCAAATTTTATGGTCAGCTTACCGGTTCCTTTTACCACGAAATCTGTAGCGCGATACTGATCGCCAAATGCATGGCGGCCAATGCAGATAGGCGCTGTCCAGTTAGGCACCAGGCGCGGAATGTTGCTCATAACTATAGGCTCACGAAACACCGTACCATCAAGTATATTACGGATAGTGCCGTTAGGGCTCTTCCACATCTGCTTCAGGTTAAACTCTTTTACGCGGGCTTCGTCAGGCGTAATAGTAGCGCACTTTATGCCCACGCCATATTGCCTTATCGCATTTGCAGAGTCTACAGTTACCTGGTCATTAGTTGCATCGCGATGCTCTATGCCCAGGTCGTAATATTTTATGTCAATATCCAGGTAAGGCAGTATCAGTTTCTCTTTTATATACTTCCAGATGATGCGCGTCATTTCATCGCCATCAAGCTCCACTACGGGATTTGCTACTTTAATTTTTGCCATGTGTATGATTTGTTTGTGTTTGTCAGAACCCGAATTTATAGAATTTTTGGAATTAAGGAATTATTCCTTGATTTTATATTTTTTATTCATTAGTCTTTTGAATGTAAGGCTTTGGCTACCAAAATTGATCAGCAACCCTGTTTTCATATTATAAGCCTCAAGATAGTTTATTGCCTGGGCAAGATGTACATCTTCCAACAAAATAATCGCTTTTAATTCTACCATTATTTCATTTTCAACAAAAAAGTCAACACGCCTTGTCCCAATTTGTTCTTCCCTATAAGATATAGGCATTTCTTTTTCACGTTCAAAAATGAATCCATTGTGCGCTAATTCAATTTCCATCGCTCGTT
>Ga0206843_10131_pt1 | contig 25107 bp, 26 predicted proteins | sample Alteio_BWOrgCont_21_FD_152869 | JGI IMG/M metagenome (GOLD analysis project Ga0206843, IMG submission 152869) | Enriched cells from forest soil in Barre Woods Harvard Forest LTER site, Petersham, Massachusetts, United States -... | ecosystem: Environmental > Terrestrial > Soil > Temperate forest >...
ATTATGTCTAAATATTTGTATGCTGTTTTATTGGGCATTAGCTTATTCACTATCAATGGTGCTTTTGCGGATGAAGCTACTACAACTACTACAAAAACCGATAGTCCTGATTATAGTTCCACAAGGACAGACTCCACTACTATCGAAGATAAACCAAATTATGTGAAAAGCGAATCGACTAAGGCGGAAGTTACTCCTTATGGTCAAGAAGTGACCACAAAAAAATCTTATAAAAAGATACCCAATGTACAAAGAACTACTAGAACAGATACTGAAACCACTGTTAATCATTAAAGCTTATTAGATCAGGAGCTTTTTAATTTGCTCAAGAGAGTCTGCCTATGGCAGGCTCATCTTGGCCTTCACGTAAGATGCGACATCATTTAAGGATTAGCCAACTTATCTACGGGTTAAAATAGTGTCACCAAATCTGGTGTCTTAAATATCGGTATTGATTTAGCACCTGTTGCTTTAGAAACTAATGGTGATCCGCACAAAAAGGATTTAGAACTGTTTTGGCTGCAACAAGCGAGTCAGTTTGGGATTAAATTTATTATCTCCGATGCTCATTTTCCAAGTGATTTATTAAACCTACATGGCGTGATGTTAGGGCTAAGAAAAAATGAAATATTAAATACATTAGCTCACAAAGAGTTTAGAGAATTGATGGGACCATAAGTTAATCAGAAGTTTTCTTGCGCCTAGATTAATTATCAGATGAACAACGCAGTCGCGTGTTAACATTCGGATAAAGTTGAGATAGCTAGTACCTAATCATAAATACAAGCTAATTGCATCGACGTTTGCGTAAGGAGTTATAATTATGCCTGACACTAAAAAAAGTCCTGTCGAACATGAAAAGAAAGAGCATAAAGAGGGCTGTGATTCAGAAAAACCTCAAACTTGCGATAAAGAAAAAATGACTGAAGATAAATCACAAAAGCCTCAATCTGGCCAAAAAAGCGTCCAGCATGATACTGGGCATAAGCACGGAAGTTGCTCTCACTAATAATTAATGATAAAAAGAGGGGACAATTGGTACCCTCTTTTTTTAAGAGTCTGCATACACTCTAACTAACTTTAGTTTTTAATTTGCTATTTTGCTCAATTGCTTTATGACGAGCGGCAATTAATTCAGAAGAATGTTTGCGAGCCCATTGCTCTAATTTTTCCAAAGCTGGTAGTAGGGTGCGTCCCACTTTAGTCAATGAATATTCGACGCGTGGTGGTACTTCTGGATAAACTTTACGACTGACAAGCCCATCTGCTTCTAGTTCACGTAATTGTTGCGTTAACACACGTTGGGTCACGCCTTGTAAAGATCGCATTAGTTCATTAAAACGCATCGTGCCATTGCATAAGCGGTAAATAATTAATACCTTCCACTTATCAGAAATCATGGCAATTGCTGCCATAATGGGGCACTCAAAACAATCAATATCAAACACAATACTACCTTATTTGGGTTTTGATATAACCTTATTAAACTCAATTATGCTCGCAGGTGGGCATTCTTTGCCAATAGTATCTAATTGGATAGTATCATACATTAAGGTACCTACTTGTAAAAGTATACTATAGCTTATAGTATATGTACATAAGACAACAATGCTTATGAAAAGTACCTAGGGAGGTTAATATGGCTGTTGAAACAGTGTCTAAAGAATCAATAAAAGCGGCGGAACACTTTCAAGCTAAGCTTAATTTTGAGAGCAATCCTTATGCTCTTAAAGGAGCTCTGGACAAAGGTGAGAAAGTGCAAATTATTGATTTGCGCACGCCAGAACTCTTTGCTTAAGGGCATGTTCCTGGGGCCATTAATGTGGATTATGAAAAACTGGAACAATATTTACCTAATATTGATGCAAGTACTACAACAGTGGTTTATTGCTATAGTTTGTTATGCAGTTTAGCTACTAAAGCTGCTTTAGTTTTGGCCCAGCACGGTTATAAAGTTAAAGAATTAGCCGGTGGCTGGGACTCATGGGTTGAACACGAAATGCCGACTGAAAAGACCAAAGGATCGAGTTGTTCTACCAGCGGACATTCCTGCGCTTAGTTTTTCTTACATAATGCAAATCCATTCAAGCAAGGACAGTTTAATGTCCTTGCTTCGAATTAATTACCAATCATCATTTCGACTTGGTCGAGAGTTTTTAGTCTTTGTAATAAAAGCTGCTCAGGTAATTTGCCTTGTCGCCTTAATTTTCGTTGAGTCAGCGTTTCGTCGATAAAGTACCAGCTTGTTGCTCCTAATCCAACTACTGATCCAGCCCCTGCTGTAATGGCACCAGCAAAGGTGAGATTATTTGCTGTTCTTATTCTATTTTTATTTCCATAATAAGCTGCTGCACCTAGAATATCTTGTGTCAAATAGGAGCCTGAAATTAATGGTCCGAGAGTAACTGATTGCAAGGCAATTTTATCGTAACGTCTTAAATAGTCCATTTCCGCTCCCAGGTATTCGTCGTATTTTTGATTCCACAGATCGTAAGCAGTTAGTCTAAGTCTAATGTGACCGGCACCGGCAAGATCAGAATCGGTAGTTTTTACTACTTCTTTATGTAATAGATCCAAGTTATCTGCACTGGCGGTTTCGATATCATAAGCTTTCTGTTGAATTGTTTGATAAATTTTTCTTGCATAATGTTTGTAAAGTAATTTCCGAGCAAAATAGCTAGCAGGCGCACTGAGAATTGAGATACTGTCACCAGTTATGCCCGTTACAATAGATGAACTTGCTAGCTGAACATTTTGGAAGCTTCTGATGGCTAAATACGCTGCTGTTGAAAAAACAGCATTGCTTGCTGTGTTTAAAGTGTAATAGACGTTCTCACTTGCTTGATAGGCTTTTATATCGGCATAAACATGCACAAATTCGTATACGCACCAGTCACGATAATCTTTTAGCAAATCTCCTTCGACCGTATTTATCCTGTAAACAGGACTATCTTTTTCTCGATTTAGAAGCCCATTTCTTTTTGCCAGTAGTTGATCAATTTCTCTTATCTTATTTTTTACGACAGTCAAAGCGCTCTGCGGATCTTCTTTGTGTTTTTTATTTTTCAAAGCAATATAGCCATTTGAACACAGTTCTGCCAGTGAGCTAGCCCCACCGATTATGCTTCCAATGAGTTCGACTGTGTATCCGCTTTTAAGATGATTGCTTGAGATTTTTGCTGGTGTATCTAAATGCTTTCCTGTTTCTTGGAGAGCAACAATATCACCACCTAGAAATAACCCTAGTGAAGCTTGTTGACCAAGAAAATATCTCAATCGTCTTAACTTTGGTTCTCTATTACCAATGATTTCGTAATTTAAACAAAACCGTTCGAGGGCAATTTCTTTTTTCAGTATTTCAATAGTCGTTGAGCATAGGGTGCTATCCACTGCAACGGTGGATTCAGAAGCAAAAGCAGTAACGAAGGTTATGTTGTGGAGAATAGCAATAGATAAAGCTATGCTATAGCTATTTATACAAGTTCGTTTAATACTCAAAGTGAACATGCAACTAGGGCCGCGGGCTATGATAAACTAAGACTAGCTGAATCGGGTCCCCTGGTTGTGCTTCGTTTACAAGCTTGCAGCCAGGAAAATTGAGCCAGCTAATGTTTTCGTTTTCTAATATCGTAAATTTTGATTTATCAATAGCGGATAATTCATCAAAATGAACTTTTGGCATTAAAGCTACAAAGGGGTTAGATGAAGATGTAATTTTGACCAATTTTGCTTGGTCGCACCATGCTGGTATATCTCCACTTTGAAATATTATGTAGTCAATAAGTAAATATTGTCCATATAAATCAGTATGGAAAAATAAGCGTGTTTTAGGTGGAAGTTTTTTTATTGGTGCAGCAAAATTCAAGAATGTGTTGTTTTTGGCTTTTACTGGAAGAAAAATAAAAGTGTATATGAGGATACCTATAAAAAAGCCGAATGCTATTGTCAGATACAAAGCCGCTAACTTTTTAGTGGAAAAACGGCTCTCTAAGTTGGCTAGAGAATGTGCCGTTATTATAGAGAGAGCTGGATAGACAGATAAACTATAATAGCCCCAGTTGCTACGCGATAAGCTAAAAAACAATGTACTCAAGCCAACCCAGAACATCATTAGTAAAAGGAATTTATTTACCGAAGTGAATTTTTTTTGCACTAAAGTGGAAATGATTAGGTAACACAATGCCGGAATCGCTAAGATCGTCCATGGCAAGAAATTTCCTAGAAGATTAATCAATATGTAAGTTGGCTTATGACCAAAATTGTACGAGCTAGTTCCTCCGATAAAGCGGCCAATATTTCCTTGGAGATATAACCAATTGAAAGCTGACAAGCCATATTCTTTGCAGACAGCCAAATGCCAAGGAATTAGTACTGCGAGAAAAACAATTAAACACAAGAACAAGTCTTTAATTGATAGGTTTGGTTTTTGCCTAAATACAAGCAAACTTATAAGAATGGCACCACCAGGAATCAAAATGGCCACCGGACCTTTTGTCATCCAGCCAAGCGCAAAGGAAAAGGTCATCAAAAAAAGATAAAGCTCTCGCTTTGGAGGATCTTTAAAGATAGCCATATATGCAGAGAAAATCGCAAGGTTGGTAAATAAGCAGAGCAACATATCGGGCATCGCTATCACTGCAAATTCGCAAAATCCTATATTAGTAGTCAGAATAATTGCGCTAAGAAGCGCGGTTTTTTGACCTATGACTTTTTTGATAAATATGGCGGTTATGGCGATGGTTAAAGTAGCTGCCGCAATGGAAACGGCACGTGCGTTGAGAAGAGATACTCCAAACAATTTATAAGAACTGATGATGAGCCAATAAAAGAACGGAGGTTTATCAAAATAAGGAACGTTATAAAGCAGCGGCATGACGTATTGCTTGTTCACAAACATTTCGCGCGCACCTTCTACAAAACAAGATTCTGCTCTGGCAAATCCTTGTAATTGAGCAGCACGCAGAGTTTCAAGCAAAATCGATAAAAGAATCAAGATTGCCAACTGAGCATAAAAAAGCAGGTTCTGGGTGTCTACGTGTTTATTTGCTGCTTGATGACTTATTTGTTCAGCAGATATATTCATGACTATTGAATGAAGAGCACCGGTACAATCGGGCATATAATACTAGCATGTGCTTGTCATCAAGGTGCCAGTCCTTACTCAAGTATTTATTTGAAACTTATTAGCAGAAAACAATGCAGTTTGCTGCTATTTAATGCTTTCTCTTATTTGAATGATTGTTGCTTTTCAGCAGGTAAAGTCTTTGATACCTTGTTAAGAGCGCTGATTATTTCTTCCATTGTCTGATATCTTTGTTTGGCTTCTTTAGCTAAACACTTAAATACAATCTTTTCTATTGCTTGACTAGTCTTTGGCTCAATGCCGATATCACCAAATTTAGTCGGCATTTCTTTTGTGTGCTTAAAAATTGTTACCATCGGAGTTGGTCCTTCTAAAGGTGGTTTTCCCGCTAATACTTCGTACATCAGAATGCCTAAAGAATAAATGTCTGATCTTTGATCAACAGCCCTACCCATACATTGTTCGGGACTCATATAAAGAGGACTGCCAAAAATATCGCCGGTTTTTGTAAGCTTTGTTCCAGCAATAGTATTTTCAGTGATAATTTTTGCAATACCGAAATCGATTATTTTTACTGAATACCCCTGGCCTTCTTTATTTGTCAGTACTATATTGCTCGGTTTTAAATCACGATGAATAATATTTCTGGCGTGAGCATAGGCACAACCGTCTGCTATTTGTTTGAATATAGAAATAGCGTCGTCGATCGATAGTTTTGCTTCGGTATCGATTATATCGGCTAAAGATTTTCCAGCAAGAAATTCCATAATCATGAACGGTTGCCCATTCCACTCTCCAAAGTCACTTACTGAATTTATGTTGCTATGTTCCAGCCTTTTTGCGGCAATTGCTTCTTGTCTAAATCGTTTGAAATTTAGTTCGTCATTAACTAATTCGGGCAATAGTATTTTGCAGGCAACGATTTTATCTAAATTGAAATCATTCGCTCTGTAAACAATGCTTTTGCCGCCTTGACCTATTGGTTCGAGAAGCCCGTATCTATTATTAAGCTTTAAACCACTGGCGTTGTTTATATCCATATATTTAACAAAGTAAAAGAGTATTAATAAATTTCGCACTCATGACAAGTGTTCAAAAGAAGCTGCTATTAACATACCCAAACTTTTGTACTTTATGACAGAAAGATCACTAGCTTGTCATTTTTTTCTTGAGCCAGTCAAATAATTTCGTCTTTTTAGTCTTTTAGAAGGAAAAGAGTGGTATGAAAGCTGTCCTTACTTTGTAATTTTCTAAATGATATTTGATGAAAAAATCTTTTGATAAATGGGTACCACATATGGTGCTAATTATAGCTTTACCATTCTTATTTTCTTACACAACAAGATTGTTTAAGCAGTTATTAAAAAGCGTAAGTAATCCAAACGTCCTGGAGTAATATTTTTCTATCAATAAGAAATCCTAGTATCTCGACCTCGATTCTGTTCTTGTACTTCCTATTTTCTTAAGACTCGGTACCCATACGACAGGTAAAATATCGGAGGGATAATCTATGCCAAATACAGATAATGAAATTCGCGAAGAAACCGGAATTAAAGTTGACGAAAGTAATCGTGGGCCTCGCTCTCGCGGGTTTGCTGCTATGGGTGTGGAACAAAGAAGAGAAATCGCTAGTAAGGGCGGAAAGGCTGCACATGAAAGAGGTACTGCTCATGAATTCACTTCAGAAGAAGCCAGGCGGGCTGGATACAAAGGTGGGCAAGCTCGTCAAAGCCGTTAGTTTACTCTACTAACCATAAGCTAGAGAGATCAAATGTTTTGGAATACTTGATCTTTCTTGATATAAGGGATTAGAGGCGTGTCAGTCAAAAGAAAGACATGAGCTGAAGAATCTGAATAACAATCTTAAAATAAAAGATAAGTAGTTATAACATTTTAAAGGCAAGGCACTTATGCTTTGTCTTTGGGTTATTATCATTGTTACATCAATAATAAGGATAAAGAGATTTATGCAGCGATCCAAAATTTTAATTTATGCTCTAACAATTGGCCTTTGTTGCGGAAATAATATACAAGCGAATGCCGGTGATGCCACGGATATTGAAGAAACCAAAAGAGTTGATTTGCCCTTCATACATATTGGAGTAAGGAAGCACCCTGACGGACAGAAAGATGTCGATGTGAGAGCGCCTTTTGTGCGTGTGCACAATCCAGCTGGTTCGAACAATGCGCAAGTGAAGGCGCCTTTTACAAAGATCAATCATACGGAAACTTCAAATCAAGCAAAGCCTGGGACCAATACAACCACAGTCTCTAAAACTAAAGTAAAACAAGATACTGTCGTTACCAAAACTAACAAAACCCAATAGGTTCTTAATTGACGGCAAAAAAGAATAGTCAGAGGCCTCAATTACTGATCTAATGAGCCCAATAGAAGCGAATTAAATCCTCTTCTATTAGGCTTCTACAACTCTTAGCGCTTAACCTTTTCTTCAGTTGTTCGCTTTATGTCATGAGCACCGTTTTCTTTGTATACTTCTTCGACCTGCTTGGCTTCATCTCTGTCATCTACACTTACTGATAGAAGTATATTGCCGTCACGAATTTTACCTTCGTATTGCTTGGCTTCGTATTCAGGTATTCCTAGACCAATGAGACCACCAGTTATGCCACCTAGTGTGGTGCCAACGGCCGCGCCACTTAGAAAAGCCATAATTGGACCGGCAGCAATGAATGGTCCAGCTCCCGGAATGGCCAAAACTCCAATACCTGCTAATAGACCTAACGCACCGCCAACTAAAGCGCCAGCTCCAGCGCCCGTAGCAGTGCCTTCGGGGGCTTTGCTATGTTTTTCGTGTCCCATATCTTTGCTAATGTTTTTAGAGGGAAGGAGTGCCGATATTTGATCTGGAGTAAATCCCAATTCTTGTAGTTCTACAACAATACTATTTGCTTCAGCTTCAGTAGAAACTAAACATATGACTGCTTGTGACATATAAACCTCTCTTTTAATATTTGATCGAAATGACTAACCATGTTCATGTAAAGACAGAACCGCACAAGTAACCGAGTCACTGGTGTGTTATTAGGTTGAATTACCTTGCTCTTTTAGAAGCTAGGCAAGATAAATGGAGTACGGAATACAAGCAAAATTGGTACGGACTAGTTGATTTATTTAAACAACGAACAATCTCGTAGCTATATAATTGATACTCTGCAATAGTAACATCACTAAAAACTCAAAGTCATAGATTTAATTTAGGCGTAAGAAAACTTTTCACTTTACAAGAAGATTTTATGTTCAAATTGCGAAAATCAAAAGAACGCGGATATACACAACTTAATTGGTTAGAAAGTTGGCATACGTTTTCTTTTGATTCCTATTACGATCCGGAATATGAACATTTTGCCTCTCTTAGAGTCATAAACGAAGATACTGTCGCTCCAAAAGCTGGTTTTGGCACCCATCCACACCAAGACATGGAAATCCTTACCTACGTTTTGCAAGGTGTGCTGGAGCATAAAGACAGTTTGGGCAATGGTTCAATTATTAGAACTGGTGAGTTGCAACGTATGAGTGCGGGGACGGGTATTTTCCATAGTGAATATAATCACTCGCAGGATAATCCGGTGCATTTATTGCAAATTTGGATTATACCTAATCGGCATGGTCTAATTCCTGGCTATGAACAAAAACAATTCGATATTAAATATGGTGCTGGCTGGAAGCTAATTGCTTCTGAGCAAGGGTCCGAGGGCTCACTTAAAATACATCAAGATGCTTTTGTATATGCAACTAAATTAGAGTCTGGCGAAAATCTAGCCTATAACGTAGATCGGCAAAGAGCCGTGTGGTTACAAATTGCGGAGGGAAATTTGCTAGTGAATGACAATCAAATGTCGGCAGGGGATGGAGCAGCAATAAGCGAATTAAAATCAGTAGAATTAGTAAGTTCCGCAAGTTCGCATATTCTATTATTTGATTTAGCGGCAAAATAGGTGCAAGTAATGTGGGTATATCCTTACAGATAAGGCCTTACAAATAAAGGCAATCATCCACGCATGCAAGAAATGGTTGCCGCGGCCGGCAAAGAAAATACCGGTGTATTTGGCGATGCTATTAATAAGAATCGAGTCTGATTAGTTTCGATGCTCTTCGACTCACTAGAGAGATAAGCTCGATCGGTCATTTTCTATACGGCGCATCTTTACTGCGTTAGCGAGGGTGTCGAGTACACGTACGCTTTCTTCCCAGCCTATGCAGCCATCTGTAATACTTTGTCCATAAGTGAGCTCTTTACCTGGTTTTAAATCTTGCCGGCCACCCACTAGATGACTTTCAATCATGACACCAATAATACGTGAGTCAGCGTTGCTAATTTGAGAAGCAATTTCAGCACATACAGGAATTTGATTTTCGGCTTTTTTACTGCTATTGGCATGACTAGCATCAATCATTAGATATTGTGCCAGCCTGGCTTTACTTATTTCTTGGCAGGCTGCATTAACACTTTCGGCATCGTAATTGGGGCTTTTGCCACCACGCAAAATAATATGACAATCTTCATTGCCATTTGTAGATACAATTGCTGAATGTCCTTCTCTAGTCACTGATAAAAAATGATGAGGATGAGAAGCAGCTTTAATAGCATCAATGGCAATTTTTATATTACCTTCTGTGCCGTTTTTGAAACCGACCGGACAGGAGAGCCCTGAAGCTAATTCGCGATGAGTTTGTGACTCGGTAGTGCGCGCACCGATTGCACCCCAACTGACTAGATCGGCAATATATTGCGGAGTAATCATATCAAGAAACTCACAACCTGCTGGTATTCCCAGTTCATTAATATCCAAAAGCAATTTGCGTGCAGTTCTTAAACCTTTATTGATTTTGAAACTACCATCGAGATCGGGATCGTTAATAAGACCTTTCCAACCAATAGTGGTGCGGGGCTTTTCAAAATAAATACGCATGATGATTTCTAAATCACGTTCGTGCTTGTGGCGCTCAACTTGGAGGCGAGAAGCATATTCTTTAGCTGCTTGGGCGTCATGGATTGAACAGGGACCAATAATGACCATTAGGCGATCATCTGCTCCATGGAGAATACGGTGTATGGACTGTCGTGTATTAGTGGTCAACATGGCAGCCTGTTCTGAACAAGGAAATTCATGCAGCAAATCCATGGGAGGCATGAGTTCTTTCATCTCTCGGATTCGCAGGTCAGACGTATTGTAGATTGTATGCATTAGTGTCAATTCATAAAGTATTTGCTATCAGTATTATCAAGTTCTAATCATCAAAATTTACACCACAGGTCAGTTTGCACTGCTTCCAGTAAAATATCTCTTACTGTTTTATCATTACAACGAAGCTAATACAATTCTTTGGGTCAAGTAGTATCGGTTCGTGAAGGAATTTTGGCTTGATGCAGAAACTGACACAGCGACTTCCCGGTGCTGACATAGGACGATGGCTTGCTCCATTGGGGCAGACTTGGGCATTGGTGTTGGGCGCTTTTAGCATAGAATCAGTACTGAATTTTTCCTGGCAAGAATATAGAAAAGCCTGTATTTGGATGGGACTAAAATCTTTTCATATGGTTACTCTGTCGGCTGTTTTTGTGGCAACAGCCCTGGTAATTCAGCTGATTACTGAACTGCAAAAATATCATGCACAAGATGTGGCTGCTGCGTTGATTTCTGTTGGTTTATTGCGCGAAATCGGACCGCTAACAATAGGATTGGCATGGTGTGCCAGAGTAGCAGCATGTATTAGCGACGAAGCGCAGGCTTATAAAATTAGTAATTCTGGGGTGAATTTTTCGCCGACATTTATATTGCCACGCTATTTGGCCGCCTTGACTATGGCTCTACCCCTTGCTACTTATGGTTTGCTAATAGGATTTACCACCGGTGCTTTGGTCTCGCCTTTAATTGGTGGTTGTTCCTTTTGGGATTTCCTGCATTTTGGCATGCAAGCCGTGCACGATAAAGATTTAGCAACATATTTTCTCAAGCTAGTTTTTGTTAATCCCACTATTGCAGTTTTTGCTGCCTGTGTTTGTGGGACACAAATGAATAAAGTGTTTCCGGTAGCTTCGAGTGCCGTGACGGCCACATTTATTTGCGCGTTTATAGCTAACTTAGCAATAACAATTGCTGTATTTTTACCCTAATTTAAATTGGATATGTAAATTGCTAAAAGAAGAAGAATTAAAACACGATGGATCGCTGGGAGTTTTTACAGCATTGGCGCTCATCTTGCTTTTTTGGGCTTTCTGTTGGCTTAAAAGTTATTCTCCTTTTAGTTCTCAACAAAATATCAAAGTTATTTTTCCCCAGATTGCTGGCTTAAATGAGAATGCCGATGTTTATGTTGATGGAGTAAGAGTTGGTTGTGTAGCAAAAATAAATTGGTTGGAAGAAAAAAAAGTCCTTGTCGTTTTACGTATTATTCAGCCGAAAGTTGTTATTCGCCAGGGCGCTCGTTTTGATATTTTGACTAATGGTTTAGTGGGAGCTAAGTATGTTGATATTACCTTGCCTGAGTCAAATGAATCACCGCCATTAGATGGCTCTATCGCCGTTCTTGGTGAAAAGCCAGTACGCACTGAGATTGTAATAAATAAATTTGCTACTGAGCTGAACAAGATTGATGTAGATCATCTGGGAAACAATTTGAATAAAGATAGCAAAATATTTGAGCGCACCGCCGATAAATTTTCTGTCTTAGCTAACAAAACAATTCCTGTTATGGATCGGGCATTGCCGCTTGAAAGTGAGATGAATCGCTTAAGTGTAAGCTTACGCAAAACGTCAGCGAATTTAGACAAATTACTTAGTGCTGAGCATGTGTCACCGGAGTTGAGAGAAACAATAAGACAAGCAAATGAAACCGCCCGCAGTGCGCAAGCAGCAATCCACGAATTAAATATAACCCTAGGTGACAGTAAAATGCGAGAAGATCTTCTTAGCGCAATGAATCAATTCAACGAGTCAACAGATCATTTGCAAAACTCTATGAAAATGCTAAGAGAATTTAGTGGCGATGAAGAATTACGTGCTGATACAAAACAAATGTTACGAGATGCTCGTATTGCCATGGAAAAACTGGATGAAGTATTTAGCAATCCTACTTTTGGCTCCGATTTAAAAACAACTCTGCAAAAAACCAGAGCTGCAGTGCAAAATATTGATTTGGTAGCCCAGCAGTTGAATCAAATACTAAATAAAAGACACCCGCTTATCCATATGCTTTTTGGCAGACCAGGCTATATAAAAACTGAGTCTAGCGAAATACACGGGACTTTGCCAGATGCTGATTTGTCCAAATAAGGTGGCGAAGCTTTCTGATTTGGATTCATGACCAAATCTAAGCAGACTCAGATCCAGTTTGCTTTGCTTTTGCTAGTCGTCTTTTAGTTATTGTATTAACAGCAATAAATACAATGCCCAATAGTGCACTAACTGTTGAGATGATGATTTCAAAGTTTGGCTGTATCCCGATACGATCGCCAGCTAAGTGGACTACAGAAGAGAATAACAATGCATACAATCCATATAACCACCAGCGCATACTTTTATCGTTAACATATTTTTTCCACTGGTAACAGGTAAAGGATACGCATCCGAGCAAAATAAACATGTGATTATTTATGAAACAGGCAGAAACATGCTTGAAAGGTAGCATGAGTGCAATGCCAATAAGCAAGACACATAGAATAGGGGCGATTACCTTAGCTTTATTCATCAATGCTCCTATATGTTAACTATTTATCTTTATACCCTAAGATATCTGTTTATTTGCTAACTATGCCGAAAATGATGTTTGGTATTTTTGTCTCTAGAAAAGTGATTATTACGAAATGGCTTGCCTGTCTGGGTTTGCCGGAGCTTAGGATGACATAGATGATAGAAGAATGCCGAAAGCGGCCATTTTCGGCACTGTTACGAGGCAACCTTACATTGTTCGTATCCTAGAGACTTTATTTCACGCAAGAGACATTCCGAATTAGCGGCTAGAATCCAGAATGCAATCCCCTTTGGATAATCCACTACATTATGCTTGATTTTAATTCCAGTAGCAAGAAACGGGATCCAATTCAAAGGCTCAATACTAGTAATTTGATTTGAATCGAAAACATATTTTGCCATTAGCACAGTGAGCGTGATACCTTTTTCGGAGACAATTAATTTAGCAAAGGGCCATGTAGCTCCCCAACCCCAGCCAAACAGGTCACCCAATCGTGCTCCGCCAATCCACGCTTTAACTAGTTGTTGATTCATATCTATTTCCCTTGGTAATACTAAAGATTGTACCCTGTTAACTTATACCCTAGATTCAGAATGGTGACCGTCTTATAACGTACATTATGTTGTTAAGTCGAATTATCAGGCATTTAGCCGCGCTGGATAAGTTGTTTTTCTATAGTCTGTGGCTGCAATGCTTCTGCGAGAATGGCTATGCTCAATTCTGGCTTACACGTAGTACCACAAGTAAAGCAATCCCAAAATACTAGATTCGATTCCGGATAAGTGTGTAAACTGGCATGGCTTTCGGCGAGCACTGTTAGCGCTGTAACTCCTTGAGGCTGAAATTTGTGCGAGCAGACTTCTAGCACCGTGGCGCCGGTGGCTGTAGCGGCGTCGTAAGCTAAAGAGCGTAGGCTCTCTTCGCAATCAAGTATGTTAGCAGCACAATTTTTAAGGGTAACAAGCAGATGTTCACCACGAGCAGGATAATGAATTTCTTGTGTTTGTATTATTGTTTCAAGTATTTCCATTGACTGATTCTTTAGGTTAATGCTAATTCTGGAGCGGAATTAGTTTGTACGTTTACTTCTTGTACTACTTTTATAAAGGTGTCAGCTAAAGTATCTAAGAAGAAATATTCTTGAGCGCCGATAAGTGTTATTGGTTGTCCACCAAATTGACTTTTAAATTGCGAAAAGCGAGCATAGCGATGGTCAGGTGAACGAAAACGATCATAGCCATAAAAATCATAGGTGATGCAACCGGCTTGTTTGGCTAATTTCATAGCTTGCCATTGTAAAGCGTAGCCACCCATTAGGTTACGTTTATTGTCGGCAATGCCACCATATAAATATGTTGCTCTTGTGCCATATGTGATTAAGAGTAGAGTGCCTAGTGTGTCGCCTTCATGTTCGGAGAATAAGAATTTTGCATGATTGCCGGGTAGTAAATTATTGGCTAAATTTTGAAAGTATGATTTTGGTTCTAGAGCGAAATCATCTCGTGTACTTGCTTCTTGCATGACTGTGTAGAAGCGATCTACTACATTAACACTGCTATCTTCGGATACAGTTATTCCGTTACGCTGAGCTAATTTTATGTTATAGCGACCTTTCTCTTTCATTTGTGCTAATAAAGATTCTTCGGATAAGCAAAGATCTATATAAAGAGTTTCGCGCGGTACTAAATCTACTGGGGCTCTGCTGAATTCGCGCAAATAAGAAGGAATAGGTCCTTCAAGGCGGGGTTCTATCCGTAAAGCCATGGCTGGAAATTGGTCATTGTTGGACTGAACAGTGTTCAAGATAAGGGCAAGTAATTCACGGGTTAATGCTTGGTCTGCCCAAGGTAGAACCGGGCCTTCAGGAGCAATGAGAATATTGGTACCGTTTTCTTTTTTTGCTTTGTAGAATAAAGCACCAGCAATTAATTCATCGCTTTTAAAGATTCCTAAATGAAGCGTGTCCAATCCTTGTTGTTTTTTGGCTTGAGCCCAGTAAAGGCTTTGCATAATGCCGCTAATAGGATTTGTGCTAACCAGTTGTTCCCATTGTTTGCCTAATTCTGAATTTGGATCTAAGTTTGTTAAGGTACGAAGACTAAGAGGGCTCATTGTTTGAGTCCTTATCGCCTGAATCTTCTAAAGACTGAAAATTAGCAAAAGCTATTTTTGCTAAATCTATAGCTAGGGGCGTTTGCAAAATTTCTTTATCCAGAGCAGCAATTTGATTATTAGCTTTTTGAATGGTTAATTGCGTGCGGCGGATAGCTTCAGTTCTTTCTATTTTATGAATACCGAAATTTACTAATACGTCTGGAGAAGACTTATATTCCTGCAATTCTTGTTCGAGAATTTCTTTTTGAGCAAGAATGTCCTTTTGATTTTGCAATAGTCTATTTTTTGTAGCTTCGACATTGCGCTCTAGTATAGATAAATAGGATGATTTGTTTGTATTTATATCATCCGGTAAGAAACCGCTTGTATTAGGTTTACTGAAAGTTTTGGACGGACCTGGTTGCTTGAGAGTTCTAGTGCCAGAAGATCCTGGAGCTTGTTTGATAATAGTTGTTTTCCGATTTGTATAATTAACACCCCGGTTCCAATAAGGTCCATTAACCCAGGCACCATTTACATAGCCACCACGTCTGCCAACATTGTTTCCGCGATTCCCCCGGTTCCCAGCCGCAGCGTTATGATGACCAGCTCCGGCAGCAGGATGTTCTCCTTTGCCGTATACGCTGTCGGGATAAAGAACGTTGCCAACTATTATGACAAGAGTTAGTATGGTAATTACTCTTTGTCCTAAAGCCATAAGTGATAGATGGTCGCCTGCCCATTCTTGCAATTTGTCGCGCAGGAGCTCAAGTTCGGTAACTAATTGTGCGGGCAATTCTTTTGCTCGTTTCAGTAATTTAGCTACTAAGTCTTGTAAGTCAATGCCTTCCAAAAAGGAAGTTGGATTTTGCACGAATTCTTCTATTAATTCAGGCGGACATTGACTCTGCAGTGCGGGCATAAGTTTTAACATATCTTCCAAGAGTAGTTGCGAATCTGCGTCATCGCTAAGGTTCATTTGGGCCAAGGCAGAGCTTAAGCTAGGCGGCAAAATGTTTTTGCCAGTGTCGGATTCAGGAATAGAGTTTATATCAATATTGAATGAAAGCGAACTGAATGTGTTACCAGAGGTGGTGTAGGAACTGGCACTGTTAAAATAATGTATTAAAATACTACTGCCAGCTTGGGCTGGAGCAGATTTTGATTGATAGGCAAATATCTCTTTGGGAAAAACGAAAAGCTCAAGAAGTTGAGCAATGTCTTTGATAAAGTTTCTTGGTTCTACTAAGGATGAAGTGGTCTCAAATTCTTGAGATAGGATAGGTTGCTTGGAAGCAATAAAAAAGCCCCAATCAGCTCCAAAACCTTTAGCAGTAAAAGAAGGTATTTGCACATGGTAAGGACGAACGTGCAAGTTGCCTTTGCTGATGCTATTACACACACTCCAAAATGCCTCAGGAGTAGCAAGAGCTGATACGCCGTTAATGGATAATACGCCACTAGGTGATAAAAGAGAAGAAAGCTTAGCATACCAGTCAATGCTGTGAAAACGGGCTGACTCGGCATCATCAGGCACCGTGAGGTCGCTTATGATCAGATCATAGTGAGGATTTGACTCAAGTGCTTTGTCAACAAAATTCCAGGCATCTTCTATATGTATAGATAGACGGGGATCAGACAAGCTGGATTTATTTATATCGGCGAAATTGTCTCGAGCGTAATTTAAAATCTCAGGATCATAATCTACTAAGTCTACTTTATTGATTTGTTTTGACTTAAAAAGCTCACGAGCAACTAAACCATCTCCGCCACCAATAATTAAAACATTCAACTGTGCCTGAATGCGCTGGCTGGCTAGAGCTAATGCTGGTAGAACTAATCCTTCATGGTAAATATGTTCATCTTTACTGTCGAATTGCAGATCATTATCGATATAAAGTGCAATAGATCCGTCTTCTCCAGGTTCGAGCGAACTAGACATATTTAATCCTCCAGATGTGTCATTAGAACACGTCAATTCTACTGGAGGAGCGCCTTTGAACCAAATGCTTGACTATATTTGCCGCATATCGACAAGCAGCTGTAATAGCCTTCAATGATAAAAAAATAAAAGAAGATTACTATCTAGAATATAGTTTTATGAGCTTGAGGGGTACTTAAAGAGTGTGACGGAGCGGAGGGTTCTAAAATTCTGGCGGTGCGTATATGTTCAGTGTTCTTAGGGTCTCATCACTATTGTTTTTTATCTGATGAGTTTCGCCAGCTGTTATCAGCAACAAGGTGCCTTCATATAACTCGATCGATTCTCCTTCAACAATGGCTTCACCTTCGCCGGCCATGACGTATAGCCATTGATCTGCATGATGTTTGTTATCGGGTCCGCCTTCGCTGTCCCCTGGTTTAATGGCCATTGTAGCCGCTTGTGACTTCTTGGTTTCCGCCAAAACGTTAAAGCCCGGTTTTACTCTCACTTCTACATGTTTCATTCTTTGCTACCTTCTAGCCCATCCGGTCTTGCTCAATTTAATAATATATATTAGTCAGTCCAATTTATCGTCTCATAATTGTTAGTAAAGGCTTCTTGGCCATCCATCTTTACATATCAAGAGATTTTGTAAGGATTGTGTTGGATTATCGTCCATAGTGAAAAAAAATCACTAAAATGTGGAATTAAAATATACAGTAGAAGGGCGTTTTTCCGAGGTCGAAATGTTCGGTAAAGCTATAGGTCCAAAAAATAATAAGTTAGATTTCATATTATTGGACTTACTTAATCTATTTATTGCTCCTTTAGGTGGAGGGGCTGGTGCATATGTAGCCTATTATTTTGCCTCCAGCCATCATTGGAATGCAGGGCAAATAGGTATGCTTTTATCCATTATGGCCATGTGTTTGGCCGGTGCTCAGATTCCAGCCGGGTTAATAATAGACCATTTTCCCAAGAGGAATCAAATAACAGCTTTAGCCTTGGGAGTAATCGCTATTAGCTGGCTCTCAATGTTAATATTTCCGCTACAGCCAGTAGTTCTGGTTTCTCAAGTTTTAATTGGTTTATCGTGTGCTTTTTTTGCTCCAGCGTTGGCATCAATAACCTTAGGTTTAGTTGGTTATGAGGGTTTAGAGCATCGTTTAGGAAGAAACGGCATTTTTTCCCATATTGGCAATATGGTGACGGCTGTGCTGGTGGGGTTGTGTACAGCTTATTTGAGTGGACAAGCTATCATTGGATTATTAATATTCTTTTCGCTCTTGGCGGCTCTTTCGGCATTAGGTATACGCAGACAAGCTCCCATTATTAATAATGCTTCGGCAAAAAGTTTAGCTCAAGATTGTGGGGAGCGCTTTCACCCTTTATTAAAGGGTTTGCAAGGTTTATTTAGCACCCGAGGTTCGCGGATATTTGCCATTGCTGCGCTAATGTATACCTTTGCTAATGCTTCAATGTTGCCACTTATGGTGCAATTAATATCTAAACAAGGGGCAAGTGCAGCAGCGGTTCAACTACCGTCATCACTTTTATTGACCGAATTGGTTATGATCCCTGTTTGTTTCTTAGCTAGCAAGTATGCTCGCTTGGGCAGACGCCCTTTGCTTATTTTGAGTTATCTTTTTCTGGTATTGCGCGGATTAGGTTTCACTTTCATTAAAACGCCTGCCATGATGGTTGCCATGCAAATTTTAGATGGCATGAGTGCTGGTATTTTTGGCTTGGTTGTTACTTTAGTAATCGCTGATTTTTGTCGGCATAATAACCGTTTTAATTCCACATTGGCTGCTTTATATATGGTCCTGACCCTTGCCAATGGCTTAAGCGAGTTTAGCTCAGGAATGCTTGCCAATAATTTTGGTTTCAGCACAGCGTTTGCTATATTAACTGTCATAGCGACTGTTGGGCTTGTGATAATCGTAGCTTTATTACCAGAAACCCGGCAAGCGAGTGAATCTATATTGGCGGAAAGTAAAAATGGGCTATCTGTTGCTGCTACCGAGACTTAATTTGCCTACTAGATGATAGGCGTAGGTCATATTATAGTGCGGATATTTATTGCTATGGGCCTATTGTTGTCCATCGGTCAGACTGTTGTTTATAGCCAGTCGATGGACAAAAACAAGGTGGAGGACGCGATGTCTAAGCCCTTATATTTTAGTGCGCCTGAAACTATTTATCCTTCCCCAGCATGGGTTCTGTCTGCTGCCATGGCGGACGAACAAGAAAACGATACAGCTATATTGTCTCAATTTGACCCTTTGTGGCAAGAAAACTTAGTGAGTGGGAAATTTGAGCAACTTCAATCGATAATTATTCCTGGCGGCATAATTGATGTCGTAAATAACCTAGTTTATCTGGAGAATGGCACAAACGATATTGTTGTACTTGATATAAAGACAGGACAAATAATGAGTCGTATAAATTGTGTTTGTTGTCCTTTAGCTGTTGTTGATAATGATCTGTTGGCTTTGTCTAGAACAAAAGATGATGCGCAATCGAAGTATGACTTGTTAATGCTTGATGGCAATAATCCCCGCAGCAAAGCACGATGGGGAACAATTTCATTACCGGATTGGCTAGCGTTGCCGGCTGATGGCGAGAGACAAAAGTTTATTTTCAATGCCCATTGCTATAACTATGTGCTATCAGTAGCATGGCAAGCTAGTCGCAGACAAATGTTTCCTAATCCACTTTCATTAATAATTCCTGCCATGGCACAGCCTGCGGCTCTCCAGGGTAATTTCAATTGTGATTTAAAAAACCAGACTATTATCAGTCAATCGATGCAAGAAGGCGACGCAGATTTTTTAGGCTATTTAACAGCTAACGAAAATTTGCCTCCTCAGATAGTTTTAGATTCTGACACTATTGCCATTAGAAAGTATAATTATTACTTGTTTTCTCTGATCCGTTCTTATCCTCCAGAGCATAATATTTCCAATGCTGGCGTAGTAGTAAAGCTAGAATTGCGCGTTAAGGACATGCGGACAGGTAAAATATTGTGGTCACATATTTTGCCTGCTACATTCATGCCCTTAGCTATTTAGTTGTAAAATTCTTGTCTAATGCAAAATATAAATTCCTCGGAAGAAAAATCTTCGAACAAATTAGCGCCCAATTTAAGGGCTTTGGATATGTTATGTTTGTTTTTAGCTCCCTTAGCGGGCGGAGCGAGCAATTATATGGCTCTTTTCTTCTCTTCCAGTTTGCATTGGAGTACTAATAAGATTGGCATTCTGCTGGCTATTATGTCCATTGCCATTGGTATAGCTCAAATTCCAGCCGGGGTATTAATAGATAAATCATCGCATTTAAAGCGAATAACTATGATCGCTTTGAGTCTATTAATTTTAGGATGGCTCTCTATTTTAATTTATCCTGTTTTTTATACAGCAATCGTTGCTCAAGTATTGATAGGTGCCACCTGCGCACTATTTATGCCAGCCGTTGCATCTATTACTTTAGGATTAGTAGGTTTCAAAAATTTTGATGTGAGATTGGGACGCAATGGTGTTTTTTCGCATGCCGGGAATTGCTTGACGGCAATGTTTGTTGCTTTTTGCTTAGGTATGTCTGGAAGCTGGTCTGTGTTATTGCTTTTCATAGTCTTTGCTTTTTTTGCGATAATTGCTACTAGTCGAATCGACAGAGACTGTATTGATTATAATTATTTGCACACGCGAACGGCAAACCATACAGGAGTACACCCTCTTTTAGGCGGATTCGCTAGTCTGCTAAAATCAAAAACATCGGTATTTTTTACAATTGCTGCTCTTTTGTATACATTTGCTGATGCTTCGATGCTACCGTTAATGGTGCAGCGCATTGCTAGTATTGACTCTAAGTCTTCGAATGTTCATGTACCTATAGCGCTATTCTTGACTGAAATGGTAATGATTCCTGTATGTTATGCTGCGGGAAAGCGTGCCAAGTTCGGGAGAAAACCGCTTTTAATTATTAGTTATTTGTTTCTGTTGATAAGGGGATTTTCTTTTACTTTTACCAGCGATCCTAATATGTTGGTTGCTTTACAAGTTTTAGATGGTATAAGTGCAGGCATATTTGGCTTGATGCTTACACTTGTTATATCCGATCTGTCAGTGGATACAGGCCGTTTTAATGCCACTCTTACTACTATGGGTATGTTCTTTACTTTAACAAATGGCGTGAGCAATTTGATTTTCGGTTTTGCTACAGGCAAGTTTGGCTATCCAGTAGCATTTTCCACTATGGCTGTCTGTGCCGCTATAGGTGGAATAATAATCTGGACGTTAGTGCCTGAAACCGTGAAAAAAAATTTGATATTAGTTCCGGGCATGGAGGTGTAAAGTGAAAGCAAAAATACGATGGTCTAGATTTTGTCCTGTTCTGTTGATGCTGTTTATGTCTTGCTCAAATGTTTCTGCGGAAAACTCATCGGATGTTTCTCTGAAATCTGGAAATATTTCTACAAACGTGAACAATACCGCCAGCGGTGCCATGCCCACTAAAGTTCTTAAAGGTAAGGTTCAGATCGTTAACCTAGAGTTGCAAGCGTTAGAAGATATAGGTCCCTACGTAAAGGCTATTTTGAAAACAGCTAGTAGTCTATATGATGAAGTGACCTTTCAACCAGTACGAGTATTGACACAACCAACCATGATTGGTGCTGGAACTATTACAAATATTCCTATCGGAACAGAACCTACAGGACCTCCTCGACCTGTAACCAAACAACAGCTCAATTCAGCGATAAATAGTATGAAACCTACCATAGATCTATTGAAAAAGAATGTTGACGAATTTATGAACGGCGAAAAACAGTTGAATTTGCCGAACGATCTAGTGGCGCAATTAGATCCGCAGTTCACACAATGGATAGGATTAGTAAATCGAATTTCTGCCCAGGAAATTGAACTAGTAAGCATTAGCCAAAATCCTCCATACGACAATCTAGAGGTAGCTAAAACTGCGCTCATTATCCAGGACAGTGCTAAGAAGTTAGATAAAGTACGATCATCGATTTACAAAGTAATGCGCAAAGAAAGAAAGAAAATCGCTGCGCACAGAAGTAAAGACAATTGAGCCCAGAAGGCTTTAGGAATGTTTAGGGTTCTCAGCTTTTTTCATTTGCTTCGTCAGAGGTAGGATATGCGCAAATAACTAGATGAATGCCCATCTCTGCAAGAAGCGACAAATCAGTTGGAGTGAATTCCAAAGAGGCCACAAATTGCAGAGAGTCCCCCACAGTAATTCCAACCGAAAGTTCTGTTAACAATTCGGCCCCGCTGAAGCACACAGTGCTATTTCTAAAGGTCGTTAGCTCAGTACGAATAAGCTTAATCAACTCGCCGGGACTCGCCGCATCAGCAATGGTAAAGGAACGACCAGAGGATTGGTAAAAGCTCCCGCGCGGGGCTGAATCGCCCTTCTTCCAAGTCGCTTTAGGGATAAGGTTTAGTGTAGTTTGCAAAGAATCTAATGCCTGATCATTTGTGCTACTAATTTTTAATGTTGCTACATTCATAATGTAAAACCACTCTCCGGATAAATTTTTTGAGGTTTGTAATTTATAGCCTTTTTAGATATTGGTTATTATAGGACAAAATATTCAACATACTGTAAAACCTGTCGCAGAATAATGGTGTTGCGGTAGGTCCTGTTAGTTAGAAAAGGCTTGTTCAAGATCTGTTTTTAGATCTTCAACATTTTCTATGCCGACAGAAAGTCTTATCAATCCATCGGAGATACCGGCTTTCTCTCTTATTTCTTTTGGAATTGAGGCATGAGTCATAATAGCTGGATGTTCAATTAAACTTTCAATAGCACCTAAACTTTCTGCCAAAGTAAAAATCTTGCAGCGCTTGAGCATTGATTCTGCTGCAGATAGTCCACCTTTGAGAATTATAGTAATCATGCCACCATAATTATCTTTCATTTGACGCAGGGCCAGCTCGTGCTGTGGATGACTTTTTAAGCCGGGATAAATTACACGTTCTATTTCTTTTCTTGTTTCTAGCCATACAGCAAGATGTGCTGCATTTTCACAATGTCTCTGCATACGCAATCCAAGAGTCTTCATGCCTCGATGCATAAGGAAACTATCAAAAGCCCCAGCAATACTGCCGACAGCATTTTGAATAAAGCCTATCTTTTTTGCTAATTCTTCATTCGCGGTGACAACAGCTCCACCAATAACATCAGAATGTCCATTAAGATATTTAGTAGCCGAGTGAAGAACAATATCCACGCCAAGTTCTAATGGACGTTGTATCCATGGCGTAGCAAAAGTATTGTCTGCTACAGTTATAATATTATGTTTTCTTGCCTCTCTCGCTATAGCAGCGAGATCAATCAGTTTGAGCAAAGGATTAGTTGGAGTTTCTACCCAGATCATACGTGTTTCAGGACCTATGGTGGGAGCCAAGTTTTTTGGATCTATTAGATCAACATAAGTAATATTTAGCCCAGCCGACTGTTTGCGCACACGCTCAAACAGTCGGTAGGTACCACCATAAAGATCGTCAACAGAAATAATATGTGATCCACTCTCTAATATTTCAAGAACCGAGCCTGCAGCTGCTAAACCAGAAGAAAAAGCATAACCATATTTACCACCCTCTAGAGCAGCTATCGCTCTTTCAAAAGCAAAACGAGTTGGGTTATGACTGCGTCCATAATCATAACCTTTATGTACACCGGGAGCTTCTTGAGCATAAGTTGATGTGGCATAAATAGGAGTTATTACAGCGCCAGTAGTTGGATCTGGATATTGTCCTTCATGGATAGCACGTGTATTGAATTCAAGCTTATTTTTACTCATGCTTTCTGGGTCCCTTTGCGCAAATAATTTACGAAATCCAGTGGCGTAATGAGTCCTACGAAGTTTCCTTGTTCAACAACTAGTGCTACTTGTCCAGCTTCAAAGATTGGTACTAACTTGTTGATTGACGCAGTTACTTCTAAGGTTACTAATTTATTTATCATAACTGAGCCCACCTCAACATTGAAGCCATTGGGATTACCAACTACTGCGCGCAAAAGATCGGTTTCATCTATAAGTCCAATGATGCGATTGTTTTCAATTACAGGAATTTGAGAAACATCAAACGTTTTCATCTTGCCGTAAACGCGCTCAAGGGTATCTGATGATAGAACTGATACAACTTCGTTTTGTGAATAAGACCGAGAAATAAGATCACGTAAATCATCACTTTTATTTTGATCTAGCAGTCCGTGGTCGTTCAACCAATATTTATTGTAGATTTTTGATAAATATTTGTTGCCACTGTCACAAACAAAAGTGAGCACTCGTTTGGGAATTTTTTGCGCTCGGCAATAGCGCAGGGCAGTCGCTATCAAAGTTCCTGAAGAAGATCCGCAGAAGATACCTTCCTTTAATAAGATGTCGCGAGAGACAGCGATACTTTCTGAATCAGGAATTGAGTAAGCCTCTTTTACAACCGACAAGTCACAATTGTCGGGAATAAAGTCTTCACCGATTCCTTCTACCAACCAAGTTCCTGCTTCATTCATTATTCCCTCATTGAAATAAGGAGCTAGGGTGGAACCTTTTGGATCAGCCAATATCATCTCTACATGGGGTGCTTGGCGTTTAAAGAAATGGCCTAATCCAGTTAATGTACCTCCTGACCCAACTCCACAGACAACAGCATCCAGTTGATGGTCCATCTGAGCCCAAATTTCAGGACCGGTAGACCGTTCATGGGCAAGAGGATTATCGGGGTTCTCAAATTGGTTAACGTAAAATGCGTCTGGTATCTCGGCAGCCATACGCTTAGCTTTATCTACATAGTAATCGGGATGTCCCTTGCCAACATCAGAACGGGTCATTACTATTTCAGCACCCAGCGCCTTGAGATGAGAGATCTTTTCTTGGCTTACGCGGTCAAATATTACTAAGATCAGGCGGTATCCTTTTTGACCGGCTACTAATGCTAAAGCGAGTCCAGTGTTACCAGCAGTGGCTTCAATTAAGGTTCCACCAGGCTTAAGTCGTCCATCTCGCTCTGCTGCTTCGACCATCGATAATGCAATACGATCTTTAATAGAACCACCAGGATTTTGGCTTTCTAATTTCAAAAATAGCTGACATGGTCCAGTATCGATATTACGGACCTGAATAATAGGCGTATTACCGATAAGTTTTAGAACAGACGAGATATTAGATGGTTTATTAGAAGCGGTAGCGGAGTATGTCATTATTTTGTTCTCTAAAGTGCTCCCGAATTGGGAACTGTGTTATTAACCTGAGTCTTGACTGAA
>Ga0206843_10112_pt4 | contig 24964 bp, 12 predicted proteins | sample Alteio_BWOrgCont_21_FD_152869 | JGI IMG/M metagenome (GOLD analysis project Ga0206843, IMG submission 152869) | Enriched cells from forest soil in Barre Woods Harvard Forest LTER site, Petersham, Massachusetts, United States -... | ecosystem: Environmental > Terrestrial > Soil > Temperate forest >...
TTGCCACACTCTCTGGCAAACAAGGTAAGCCTCAAGTGGCTATCGCCTATACTAAAAGAGCAGTTGAATTGGCTCCTGATTTTGCTTGGGGTTATCGCACTATTGCTTTTTTACAAGAGAAATGGCTGCATCAATTTAGCGAAGCAAAAGAAAACTATAGTAAAGCATTGGCTATTGAACCAAAGCTAAACGAGGCGAGCACGGCACTGATCAGTTTGCACATAGCTAGTAGTGAATATGATCAAGCAATCGATATTGCCAAACAAGCCATTTTTCATAGCCCACGCAACAGTGCTAATTATTGCCAATTAGCCGAGATCTATACACAGCAATGGCGTCTCAGCGAAGCAGCACAACAATTAAAAAAAGCGATTCTTTTAGATGCAAATAATACACAGTATTATCGCCAATTAGCCTTCATCTTGCAAAAAGAAGGTAAGCTCGAAGATGCTATTAATACACAAAAAAGGGCCGTTGCTCATAGTGCGGATAAATCAACTGATTTATTTTTCTTAGCAGCATTACAATTAGAAAATGGGCAGCAAGATGAGGCTATTGCCAGTCTAAGGCAAGCAATTGAGACCAACCCACAAAACATTGCGGCTATTTCTGAGCTCACCAGATTATCCATACAAATTGGTAAATTTGATGATTTGCTAACCGAATTGAATAAGTGCATGGCTAAATTTCCTAAAAGCGAGCCGATTAAAATACATTTGGGGGATGCCTATGCTGCTGCAGAACAATTAGATAAAGCCATTGATGCGTATAAGGAAGCTGCTAATCTAAATCCTAATGATGCTGAACCACATACAAAAATCGCTGCTTTGTTAATAACAAAAAAAGATTATGAAGGGGCAGCCAAAGAATATACCCGGGCGCTCAATATAAACCCAAACTCGTCTGCTAACTTAGTCGCTTTGGGAAGTTGCGATGCACAAATGGATGATTATTTGAAAGCAGAAGCAGCTTTTGTGACGGCGCTTGCTTTGCATCAGCTCACACAACCAATTGATTCAACTGTGCCACCTACACGCGTAGAAATTATTAGAGGATTGGCGACATTGCTTTTCAAAGAAGGGCGATATGCTGATGCTGCTTCACAGTTTATGGCTGTGATTGATATGGACAAAAATCCTGCCACTACCGGCCTTAATAAATTTATGTCTGCACAAGCTGTAGCATTAAGAGACTTGAGCAAAGACAGCTTCAAACAGTTAGTTGAAACTTATAACAGTCTTTCATCTGAAGAAAAAAATAGTCAAAAAATAAATTACATAGATACTTTATTGCGAGGCAAACATTACGACGAAGCACTAGCCTTACTCAAAGAAATAGAAAATAGCAAAGATGCAAATGATCTTAAAATCATCAATTCTCCCTTATATTGGATTTGTTGTGCGCAAGCATATTTGGGCAAAGGCGATACTTACAGCCCTTTAAAAGCAGCTCAAAAAGCAATGGATATTTGTGAAAAAGATAAATCACCGAAATCAGATGCATACTGTCAATTAGGAGAAGTTCTTTACGCTAAAGGCGATTTTCTCAGATCTGAAAGAAATGCTAATAATGCCATTGGCGTAAATAGTCGTGCTTTTCGTGCTTACGTTTTACTGGGCAATATTGCTATGAAACAAGTTTCTAAGCTACCTGTAAGTCAATCGGTCCCATCGGAACCTGGTCAACCAGCCGCATTGGCTATTGAAGGCGCTAACAAGGCCTTAGAAATAGATCCCTATTACGTTGATGCCTATTTGCTTTTAGGTAGAGCACAAACAGCCCAGGGTGACTTAAAGGGTGCATTGACCACGTATAACAAAGCGCTTGATTTGTATCCGGCGCTTTTGCAAACACATGAATTGCTTTTAGACATACTCACTAAAACAGGTACAAAAGAAGAAATTGCTCGTGAACAAGCAGTAATCGATTCGCTGAAGAGTAAGCAATAAGCATTAACTTGTTTTTCTCTAAAGACGGTATCTTCTACAAGATTGAAAGCAAAGAAAAACAAAAATCTCGCAGGGGCGACAGCCAGTCATTGCTGATTGACTGTCGCCCTCATCTTGAGCTTCCCCTCCTCCCGTCTTCATGGGTTTGAGAAAGGCCCGGGAGCAACAGCGTGCTTGCCAGACTCGGTATCCGAATCTGAGCCAATCTTGGCGGTTACCTCAACCACCAGATCCGCCAGATCACCTACCGTGGGTTCCGGAACATTTACTTTGTCCTGGGAGAATTCGAACAACTTCTGTCTGAAGTGTTCTGGCCAGCCCGTGATGCTTATCCCCCACTGCCGGCCGATGCGATAGCAGAGATCGGTGAGGTCGATTGAATCGAATTGGGCTAGGCCCATTGCTGCAAGATCGTCTAGAGGAAGGACAGGCTGATCGATCATGCCGCACTCAACCATCAAATCACCGAGTGTTGTCAGGATCGCTTCTCTCATGTCGGTATTCCTTCTTGAAAAATGGAATGGAGACGCTGGGAAGACAGTAAATTCTCATCCTGAGGAAAGAAGGCTGCTCATCTTGCGCAAGCGCTGTTCGGTTTTCTTCGCCCAGGCGGGTACGTCCAGCCGGGCTAGGTTTTGCGAACGTCGCATAAAACCTTCGACCTTTGTTGAGGAATGGAATCCTGTTGCCGAAGCTGCGTGGCGGGCGGCCTGTTGATAGGCCAAAGCCGCCGTCAATCTGGCACGAATGGTGGAGATCCGGTGCCTAATGTGTTCCAAGTCTTGCCGGACGGCCATTGCCAGATGATTATCGATTTTGCCTTGCCGTGAAGGCAGCCACGCAACCATGTCCTCAACTGCCCTCACAATAGGAGCTATGGTGGCGAAGTTTTGACAGATGGCAGCCATTGCTGCCAACCGAAGAACTTCGGCATCGTCGGCGAAATTCGCCGACTCTCGTATGCTAAGTATCTGAGCGAACAGCCGCCCCGATACTTCAGCTACTTCATCTGTTGTTGCTCCTTCGCTTAAATATGTGATCAGCCACTCCTCAGGATAACCCTGAGACCGCCATTCCTCAATTGCTTGAGCCTCCATATGAACCCCCTTTCTTTTTTGGGTTCGAGGCCTGTTGGAGAATACTGGTTACCAGCTAGAATGCGCCGGCAAGTCTCTTAGACTGGTTCCTACCAGGGCAAAGCAATAATCCTTTGTTTTTCAATATAGCTTTGCTAGTGAGGTTTCCTCAAAAAGAGAGAAGTAAGAGACACTATAGGCTAAATGAATTGATAGCTATAGTTATATCTTGACAAGTATTTTTAAGATCAATTTGTTTGGCAGTAAATATACTGGGAAACCAATATCTATATTGGCTCCCAACAAATTGACTGAAATTTGGTCATGATAAATTAATGACAACTAATCGAAATCATTGCTGCAAAAGGACTTCGCACCACTTAGCGTAGCTGCGCTAGCCTGTTCTTAAGTACTCACAAAAAGTTTGTATGTATTCGGCCAATCCGGTCAATTTTAGTCCAGGGGATTTTGCAGTGATGTAAGAAAAACAAGAGAATTTCTTATGCTAAGCAAAGACACAATAGACAACCCTCTTTGGCGGCAATTACCCTACTTACGTCGAACATTTAGAAAAGATTAGCGGTGACTATGGCGTTGATTGGTTTCAGCTTGCGATGAAGATATTACGTCTTTAAAGTGTCTCCAGCTGGCTAATACTTGGCTTTGCCGCATTTCCAATTCATCGAAAGAAGGATTGCTTCCTTTATACTGCTGCAAGACTTTTTTCTGGCGATCATTGAGGGTGGATGGATTTCTTGTCACAAGCTCCCGAGCTTCTTTTAGATTTCGTAATCTTAATTCGGTATTGGTAATATTGGCGTTAATCTGACGATTGATATCTTTAAGACGGGCAGCGGCATCTTGCTTAATGGCAGTATTTTGAGCATACTGTGCTAGCTCGTGCAGTCTGTCTATACCTTGTCTGGCAAAAATCAAATCGCTGGCACTAGCAAAAACAGAAGCACTGGCCAAGCGCACCCTTTCATTATCACTATATAGTGCTAGTCCCAAGGCACTAATTAAAGGCTGACTGGCATTACTAGCACCCAGTGGCTGGCCCAGCGCATTATCAAAAATTACATCCACAGCTCGCCTGGCTGCTACCAGGCTGCCAGGATTATTCTTTAATTGAGCCAGCGCGGTCCTTATATTATTTGCTCTTATTTCAGCAGGAGTAATTGTATCTTGTGTTTTAGCCTCAATCTTAGACAAATAGGCAATTTCCACGCCGCTTTCTAATTGCAATTGGTATGCTCGCACACGCTCCTTTAAATACGGGCTTTTAGTTTCTTGGGCAATGCGACTTAATAAAGGTATGCCATCTTCGCGATCCATATGCATTTTTACTAGTTGTTCTGCTGCTTGCAATTGGAAAGATAGGCTTTGTACTCTTTCGGTCTGCCATTGGGCACGTGCTTTATCATATTGCCATGGCTCAGGATAATTTGAGCGTTGTGGTTCGGGTTTGTCTTCAGGCATTTGTCCCAGAGCACGATGTGCTTGCAGTGAAGCACTGAGCAATTTGGCTGTTTGATCGCCGCTCAGTAGAGCCGGTGACTGACTAAGATAAGAAAGGGCGGGCAGCAAAGCGCACCTAGCTTGCGGATTAATACTACTATTTTGCAGTAAGGCAATAACATAATCTGCTGCTTGCTTTCTGGCAGCAGGACTAGCGGCAATCCCAGGACGGCACATTTCAGCTAAACCTTTTGCTGCCACAGCCGCAAGATTGCTGCGATCCCAATCTCGCAATAATGGCAAACCATTAGCACTTCTACCATCTCTAGCGACCACCATGGCCAGCGCACGACAAGCTTCTTCTCTTGTTGCTTTAAGAGCGCCCGGATTGCTTTGCATTTCATGCGGTGTAAATTCCCCCTTTGCCCAGCGTATGAGAGTATCAACACCTTGTTTATAATCAATACTCAAATTTCTAACCTGATTAGCGATGCGCTTTTCGGGAGTAAGAAAAGGATCGCTATAATCAAAGGTTTTTCTGCTATCTTCCAGGTGTTCCACATAAGTGGCAAATGAGCCGTCTGCAGTGCGCAGTTCTCCTATATGCTCGTTACTGCTCATATAGCTTGGCAATGAGGCATTTACTTTAGCCATAAAGCTGTTGTGCACCAGATCAGGAAAATTTGTTCTGAACCATTCTTCGCTTCTGTGTTTAGCAAATTCAGCTTGTAGAGCAAAATTACGCGTAGTACCGGTTGGACCATTGGCGGATGGAGCAGAGTTATTGGCTGCAGAATTAGCGGTTACGGGATCATTGTGCATTTTATTTTGGGCAAGCATTGCTTTGCCTATTTCTTTTAATCCTGTATCGTGTTCTTTGTTTAGATAAGTGGTGAGAATTTGAGATAATTTTTCTGGATGCAGGTGTGCCAAGCCTTTTAAAGAAGCGTCTCTTACTGCAACTGATGGATCTAAAGTAGCACTGTTTAAAAGATTCTCGATAGTGGCAAGCGATTGTGGACAATTAATGGTAGACAAAGCCTCAATAGCTTGTTTACGTAAATCAGGTTGATTAGAAGCGTAATTTGTATTTGATTTTGACGGCGTGCAAATTGAGGAAAGGGTGCGTACGATAGAAGCTATTTCCTCATTACTGGCTCCCCTAGCTAAATTGGGCATTATTGTCATAATGTTCAATTTGCTTTCTATATTTGCATTGGAGTACAGTGACGCCAAACACTGCCTGCGTACTTGAGCAGCTTGTTCAGGCGGTAAGCTGCCACCATTTTCAATAAGCAGCATGCTGGCTGCCTGTGCAGCCATGCCCGGAAATAATGGGCTTACACAGTCGGCTAGAGATTGTCGTATTTGACTTACCTCTATAGATTTGTCGCTTAGCTGTAAATCGGTGTTATTTCCTTTTATAGTTAGCAACGTGGCCGCAGCAGAAAATTGTCGCATTCTATCTGTTTCTATATCGGCAAAGCTCTGCCCTTGCTTCGGTGCAAAATCTAAATCGGCCTGCATTCTAGCAAGAAACGTCTGCGCGAAAGAACCTGGTTGCCCTTGATGATTTTGCCAATCTTGTACAGTTTGAGCAAGTAAAGTAGCTCGTTCGGCTTGATCACCTCTATTAATTGCATGCAGCAATGAGCCGGCGAAGGCGCGCAGATCAGGATCGTTCTCGTTTGCACCGCTGGCAACGTCTGCTAAGCGTCTGGTTAAATCGGCACTAGTGACGCCAAAGCTGCGACTGACATATTCATATTGTTGCTGAGGGGTACCTTGTCCTTCCTGATTGCGAGCGGTCCAGGCAGATATTGTGCAACCCAAAAGAGCCTGTTTGCGTAATTCTTTACCAGTGCCGTTTGTATTGAGGACACGATCGCATTCCCAGGCAAATTCTTGGCTGGTCAGTTTGCCATTTTGGAAAAGAGCATTAGCTGCAGCAAATCTGGTTTGAGAATCGGCTGGGCTGCTTCTTTCAAGCATAGAATCAAGAAAGCGCTCTACTGTCGCTCGTGCTTGAGAATTATTCTCAGCGGATTTATCTTGCGCTTGGGCACATTGTAAAAAGGCAATGGCACAAGCTACTTTATCTCTATCTTCTTGGACAGTTTCAAACTTTTGCATGAGCTCAGCCTGTGTTTGCTCTAATTTACCTGGGCTGCTCACAGCTTGGGAAGCCATGTTGAGCGCTTCTTTTACTTTTGCTTGTACGTCAGGCTGCGCCCCATTGTTAAGGATATTTGCGCTTGTATTAAGAAAATGCTCGGCAGCTGTGTTTTCCATAAAGCGCAAAAATGACTGGGTAGCCTTAGTTACATCCATGTGACCACTTTGTTTACTGATTACGCCCATTTCTTCTAAACGCGGAATAAGATTTGGCCCTAATTGTCTAGCGGCAGCATGCAGAGCATTATCTATTTTGTCTTTGCCCATTGTATAGAAAAACCAGGGAGTAGCGCCAGTAAAAACAGCTTCTGCCGGCAATTGAGCCAATCTGGCCAGACCTTGTGCTGCCTGTTCGCTTTCTTTTACTACTGTAGCAACTTGCCTGGCAGCAAGCCAATTGCCCATGGCTGTCATGGTACCATCAGCTGCTTGCAAAACATGCTTGGCTGCTCCATAAGCAAATACAGCACCGCGAGCATAAGCTAATGAGCGACCTAACATATGTTGCTGGGAAGCAGCATTACTAACAAAAGGTCCGGATAAACCCAAAGCTATTTCAAAGCTGCCTTTGACAGCTTGATTGGCTGCTACTCTAGCTGCTGCCATAGTACTAGCCTTTACGCCCAGTTTAATTGAACCGGCCAATGTCACTCCACCCATTAGCATCAGAGCGCCATCTACAAGCGGTTGAGCCGCTTGATGCGCTGTATTCCAGCGCGTTTCGGAAGATTGCCATTTGGCTAATTTGTCTGCCATAGCAAAATAAAGATTATTACCGCTCACAATTGGTACCAGATCAGCCTCATTATAATAAGCAACACCTTCAACCTTGCGATCTACTTCCGGTGCGCCGTGATTATAAGGATTGCTATATCCAGCGTTATGATAAGTGGCCAGAGTTTCAACACGGATCATGCCGCGGTGAGCAATGTCTTTCTGGTCGTCGCTCGCTACTGTAGACACGTTAAAACGATTGCGGATGAGATTATATTCTTTGCCATGCGGACTGAGTGGTGGCAAACCGGAGAACTTATCTTTGACCACATCACTCAATAAACAAACCTGATCCATATTAGTTGCTCGTATAATGGGGCGTATTTCGTCTTGTGCGGGGCGACTATATTTATCTAGCCATGCCTGGGTCTTTTGCATTTGCTTGACTGCAGGGCGATCTAATTTGCATGTATCAGGTAAATTGATCTTAAAGCGTTCTATTTTTCTATCACTGTCATATTGAATGCTGCCGATATTTTGTTTTTTGAATTCATCTATAGCTCGCTTTACCCAGGCTTTATCGGCGCTATTATAAATATGCCTTGATAAAACTTGTAATGACTCCATAGTTGTTGTTGCTTGTGAATGTAAATTGATCAATGGCGTTATAGCAGCTTCCCATTGAACCCTGCTTAGTGCCGGATTATCCTTGTCTGCTCTATAAACCCAGCCTGGTTTATTAGCAAGAGCGACAGCTTTATCCAGAAAGCGTTCTTGTGCTTTTTGTTGCGGCTTGTCCAGTATTGCTTGCGCCTTATCATTCCAGTGATCTGTATTGAAAAAGCGATCAATTTCGTGAATGTCTGGCATTTGCCCTGCTTGTGTTTCCAGCGCGACTTTTGCTTCAGACATAGCCTTCAGCAGCTCATCTTGCGTTAAATTGTCAGCCCAAGTAATAGGGCAGCCGGAAGGTATACTGCTTATACCGCCCGCGGCAAATTCATGCAGTTTTTGTGTAGCAGTATTAGCAGCAAGTTTGGCTACTTGATTGTATGTTAATTGGCTGACTGGCCCGTATGTCTGCGAGGCTTGTTCTGCAGTAAGTGCTTCTTTAATAAATTCGGGTTTAAAAATTCCCTTGGCTAATTCATTGGTCATGAGAAAAGAAAACTTATTGGGCCAATCAGGCGTATTTAAAGCCATATTAGCTGTTTGACTAAGTGAATTTGACTTAAGAGCAGTTTGAATTAAAGCTTGCGTTTGCGGTGTAATCTGTTTGCTAGTGAGGGCATTGGCAATAGCCTGCCTTAATTTGGGTGAAAAGCCGGGCAGAGTCACATTATTGCGGGTAAGCTGCTCTTCCAATTGTCCTTGGATAATATGAGGGAGCTGCTTGGATAATTCTGCTTGCAATTCTTGCATAGCTTGCTGATGAGCGGGCGATTCTTCATCATATGACAGCGGCTTTATATTTTCTATTGAGGTATCGTGATCTGCTGTTGCGCTATCGTTGCCTGGCGTGGCACCACTGGTAGTGACATCCGTTCTTTGCACGGCATTATCGATTTTTGGCAACGGATTGTTATTAGGCAAAGTTTTAGGCAAACGCACCGGTGTTGATGATTCATGAAGTTGGGCTTCAGCAGCCCGGGCTGTGCCTTCGGCAAAATCCCAAACTATCATGGCGCTGACAGCCAATCCTGCCCCCGCCAAAGTACATGCACTTCCCCTTGCTGCTCTACTAGCCAAATTAGCAGTGTGTATGTGCTCATACAAAGATTTAAGGCGGCCATTTTCGTTTCTTAATAAGCTGTCTCTTTGCTCTTCTAGTGCCTTTATCTTACTATCATCTGTTTCGTTAAGTATTGCCTCAGTAAATGCACCATCTATTTCTGCTATAAAACGTCTGGAATAATCTTCCATTGTTTCTTTACTTTGTCTGGACAGAGCTTTTCTGTTACCAACCTTTATTTGCCCATCGGGGTTTACACTAAGATGATAGCCTGAGCTTGACGCCACTCTTGAATTACGAATGGAAGCATCAGGGCCAGATTCAGCAGGGGTATTGGACCTTGCAGCTTCAGCGGACTGAGCAGTTAAAACACTACTGTCTGCTCTAGCAAGAGCATCGGCTAATTCTTTCACTTCGTCTATGCTCAGTTCATGAGAGCTCAATGAAATAATTTCAGCCAGACGTTCATCTAAAGAAGTCATTTGGTCAATTTGTGCTAAGCAATCTTCAATTTCAGCATATAATTTAGCGGCCATTGCTTGCGGGTCACCGCCTTGGGCAGCTTTTATAGCTTCAAGGCGTTGCTGGGATATTTGCAACCTTGGGTGAAGATCAGCTGCTGTGTCGCCTTGTATAAATTCCAGACGTACTGGTTGATCGGGAGCCAGATCGGGGTTTGCTACAATTTTCAGCCCCTTTGAAAGCGGCTCTTCGCCAAGAGGAATGTCTTTAACAAATTCTTCTATGACAAGCGCGATTTCATCCGCACTAATATCTGCAAAGCCAAGGGGTTGTGCATGAGTCCAGAGACCACCTCTAAAATCAGCAAAGCGGTCCGCACCAGAATTAAACTGCACCTTATTTAACTGATCAAAATATAGACCAATATTTCTCACAGCTGCATTTGCTGCTGTCTCTGTGGAAAAATCGAGTCCTAATGACTCTCTTAATGGATTAATTATTGGTCGATTAACCAATGAATCAGACATATCTGGGGTGATGGGAATTGGTTTACCGCCGGCATCAAATCCTTGGCCGGAAGCAGAAAGTTTTACATTTCCCGTAGCGTCTTGGGTGCAAGTGATTGTATGAATAGTAAGAGGGCCGTCTCCAGTTTGAATTGTGACAGGTTGCTTAAATGTGCAAATAGCTTTGAATTTGCCATTTGCTGGGTTGCCTGCGCTATCAAGTTTGGCGTTTACGCCTAGATCTTTAAAAGAAAGCTTAGCATTAGGACCCAAAGCTGCACGGGTTGATTCCAGAATAGACTGTGTCGATTGCAGGGCAGCCTCTTTCTGGCATTGCAATTTGTCGGCTAAGTTATGAATGTTTATAGTTGATCGAGGGGTGTCAGAATCGGGAGCACGATCTGCGTCTCCAGTTGGATCTCCGGCACCGTCACGAGCACGATTTGTGTCTCCTGCTGGATTTCCGACACCGTCGGCAGCATGATCCGGATCTCCCACTGGATCTCCGACACCGTCGCGAACGCGATCTGCGTCTCCCGCTGGATCCCCGACACCGTCGCGAACACGATCTATGTCTCCCGGCGGATCTTCAACACGATCCCTATCTCTGGTTATACTATCGACTAGATTTATTGGACGACCCGGGTCAGGATTCGTATATTGGGCACCGAAAGCTTCTGTCATTTTATCTGTTACTGCCAAATGTACCGCTTGGGTGGCAATATCGATCTCTGCTGCATTCCCTCCCATGTGCTGTTGCCAGACTTCAATGGCGCGCTTTTCCAGTATTTTTCTAAAAATTTCTGCCTGAGCAGCTTGTGCATTGGCAGGCTCAGCATACTTTGGATCCAATTCAATTACTAACGTATCTTTGCTATATTCACCTGGTGCCTGTCCAGCAAAGCGGATTTCTACTGGTCTGCCAGACAAGCCCATATCGTCGGAGAAATTACCGCGATTAGCAGTGATAAATGTCTCCAATCCTTCTTTTAATGCAAAGGCAGCATCTTCAGCATTTTGTATTTGCTCCGCATCTGCATATGGTTGCCAAATGCCCATTATGGTTTCGTTATATGATTTCGCCAAATCTGTGGTGGCTGGCGAAAGCAATTTGGCAAACTGGGCTCTGCGACTTTGTAAATCGCTGGCACCGCCTGCGGTTCTAAGCGCCTCACTAACCAAATCTGTTGCTCTGCTTTCATTGTGATTACCCGGCACATTCATATGTTTGGCCAGAGTTTCCAGATTTCGTGGCAACCAGTAGGAGTGCATGTGTCTTAGAACCACTGCTGATACAGCATGCAAATCTCGCCAATTTTTAACCGAGCCTAGTATCTTTTTGGCGACCTTATCTATAGAACCGGTGCGAGCCTTGTCAACTCTCTGAGATGGTTGCCTTGCTGCTTGTTCTCCTGCTGCTGATCCTGCCGCTCGCCCAGCTTGCACCATACGAAACTCTCCAGAGCTTCTACCATTTAGTGAGCGGATTGCTGCTTTTGCTGTAGGCAGCGGCCCTTTGTGCAAAGTTACATTTTCAACACGGATACCAGTACCGGCTCTTGTTGCAGCATTGCTCACCCGATCTAAACCTTCTGGATGCGCACCAAGAGTGCCATAGACAATTTCTGCTTTTCCTTGAACAATTTTTGCCAGTTTCCCTAATTTAACTTTCTGATCCTTTTTTGTCGATATTTGGTTGCGTCCTCTTGATCCTGTGTAATGTACATCGTCGACAAAAACAATAGTTTTGCCATGATATTGATCGGGATTAGTTTTTAGCGCTTCTACAGCATCATCAAGAGTAACAAATTGGCTATCATGACTGCCATCTGCTAAGCCATTTGCCTGACGATACATATGGGTAATAAGATTATTGGAATCAGTACCATAGGTTCGCACCTGATTCGTCTGCCTGGCAGAGCCGCCGAGAATAAATATCATGTTTTCTGTTTTAATTTCGCTGCTACCACTACCTGCTCTGCTAATTTGTGCATGCAGTTGACGAGTTTTAGCCATCATTTCTTGGGCAGAAAGAGATTCAATGGTTTTGTCCATTACATGGGCAGCCATTTGGGCAGAAGATGAATTTGGCGAGTTTGGTCTGCCTGACCATTCGTCAAAATAAATCATTACCCTTATTTCTCGTTTTTCGGCGCTATCTTTGTTAGCTTCTGCGATGCTTGCTTGTAAGCACTCTAATTCTGCTTGCGCTCCATGTACATTGCTGTAAGGTTCTTTAATAGTCGGCGTATTCTCATCAACCTTTGCAGTATTAACCATTTGTCGTAATCTGCCTTGAGTCAATGAAGGATTGACCGTTAAAGCAGCCATATCTAAATAGTTTAGCCCGCGGTCAAATTGCAAGACTGCTTCGGGTTTAAAAACATCCGGCGACTTCTCGATAGAGCTGCGTAAGTCGCCATTGGGGGCTTTGTCCAGGGCGCTAAACAATACAAATTTACCTGGAGGCAGAGATTCACTAGGCTTAAGTTCTTTGATATTAACGGCTACACCCGTTTGTTTACGAAATTCATAGGCTGCCGCTCGCCCCGCTGTGTCGTTGGCAAAGCAGAGAGCATTTACTGCTTCGGTGTTACGATTAAAATTGGTAAATAACGATTCAGACTGAATCCAATTTCTATTTTTTGGTTCATGCAATTCAATTGCCAGTGCTTTTAATTGCTGGTGCCAGCCATCAGCTGACAAATATTGGGCACGTTGTGCTAAAAGCTGCAAAGCTAAGGGGCGATCAGCAGCGTCAATTTTACCAAATAATGTTTCTATATTTTGCACTGTCAATGGTTTGTCTTCAATGGAAGCAGCTATATTTCTGGCAGATTGCTCTGTTGATGGTAAACCAGGGATAGATCCTTGAGCATCTCTTTGAGCTAGTCTTCTGCTCAAACAGTCTTTTAGCCAATCTAAGTCTTCTTTATTTAGCAAATCAACAGGCCAATCTCTGGTAGTATCGGGGCGCTTGTCATTGGGCCTATGGGCTACCAATTGCTTTATCAAATCGCCTTGTACTTTATTTTTCCATTCAGGGGCTTTAGCTTTGTCATGCAACCCAACAGGGCGGTATTCCGCTTCTTTTATGAATTTCATGATCAGTTCCGCACGTTCTTTTTGCTCAGAGGTGGTAAACGCTTTTTGCGATTGCACAGACTCGGCTAGTGCGCGGAAGTCTTTATCATTCAGCTTACCCAGGTCAGAAGGTGAGACCATTTTGGCAATGGTTAAACATCTTTCTTTTTCTCTACCCTTGTCTGCAGCTCCACGCATTTTGCTCGGCGCGCGGGCAATATCAATCCAGGCTTTTATAAATTGCTCACGACCTTCGCCATTTAAGCCCTTGCTTGCCAAATTTCTTGCTGCTTCAAATAATCGTGCTTTTAATTGTTGTTGTTCTGCTGTGGTGGGAAGGTTTTGCAATCGTTGAGCGGTTACAGACTCCATTGCTCTGGTTAGTTGTTCTTGATTTAATAGAGATAGATTTGTATTTCCTTGTACTATTTGCCAATTGAAAGAACCAAGCGATTGCACATGCCTGAGCAATGCGTGACCTTCTGATGTATTGTCAATCAGAGCTTGTTTAACCGCTAGTAACCTTGCTTGCATTTGTGGATCACCCTGTCCGCGTCCAGCTTGTTCGTGTTGCTCAGTTAATTTGCTTATTAGATCCTCTTTAACTTTTTCAGGCGAAAGAGGATCTGTAAATTTAATTTCCGCAAGCAACCTATCAAACGGTTCAATCGAAGGGTACAACGGCTGTTGATGCATACTTTGCTCAAAAGTATTTACTTTTAAGGCCGTGCCTAAACTTATGTCTTTATTGGCATTAAGGATGCTATACACACCATCTAACGCTTCGACAGCTTCGCTGACATATCTGAATTGCAATTCGGAACCCGCTTTTACGCCGCGGTTTCGCATTATTGCCGCGCAGAGTAAGGAGTCTTTAACGTCTAACTGTATTTCGTGGACACCTGCTATAGAACGGGCTGTACGTGCCTGAGTAATCATATCTTTATCTATCCTCAACTGACCACCATTACGGCGTAGGTCAGCAACAGCCAGTGCATCAGCTAAGTTAATATCAAATTCTTTTTGGATTGATAGAGCCTGCACTGATAAGCCCAATGCACGCCTTATATCATTTGGCTTGTCGGGGTTAAGTCCATAGTGATGCATCAATACGCCAAAACGCATTCTATGAGCTTGAGTAAATTCGCCGCCGTCTTGAATGGACTTTGGAGCGGCAGAGCCAATTCTGGTTGCATAGTCTTTTGCAATAGTAATAATATCTGTCCTTAGACCTTCCTCAGTACCTTTTATGCTACGAACATAATCATTTATTTTGTCACTGCTTGCATCTACCAAAAGAAGTTGTTTGATGGCAACACCATCTAACTCAGTTAATCCAGAAGCGTAACTATGGAAGCGTCCGCGATCAAGATGTACTAATTGATCAAATGCCTCTTTGTCTATCTGTCCGGAGTTCCGGGCATTATAAATGAGCAACATCGAATTGCCATCTATTTCTGCAGGTTCGGTTGCTGTAGCTTTAGTACGGGCAAGAAGCACAGCATAATCATCTTGATTTAATAGACGATCATCCGGTGGCTTATTTAATTCTTGACGAAGAATATTTAGGAATGGTTCGCCCTGTTTAGAGGGGATAGTAATGGATCCACCTGCGAAAGGAACACTGCCCGGATCAAGGCTTAGTGCCTGGGCAGCTAATTTTTTGTCAAGAATGCCTTGCTGCATAGCCTGCTGCACAGTGTCAATTTTACTTTTGGAAATGCAGCGATCGATAAGTTGCCTTTGTTCAGCAGGGCTAATGTCCAGTGATTGTAATAACTCGATATAGGCATTTCTATAAGCGGCCGGTTGCGCGAACCACCGTTTGTACTCAGAAACTGAGGGTGCACGGTGAAATTCTGAGAGTTCAGGGGCTGTGGTAGGGTCTGGCTTTAATACTAGCGTAGCTTGTCCATACCATTGCCATATCTCTAAAGAGGGAGGGGGATTTTCGCTTGCTATGTTATTTATTAATTGGTTAAAAGACTGCGGAGGTGCAGGTTTAGTGCCTGTAGATGCTTGGTCGGCAGGATTGAGCTGCCTGCTGATTAATTGATCTATAACCGGTCTTCTTTCCGGTTCAAGAGCAATTATTTTGGAGAGCGTATCAGGCGTTATATGATTAGCCAGTATTGCCCTCTCGTATAACTGCAAAGATGCGGAAGTAAGAGTGCCATCAGTGCGCATTTGGGTTAAACGATCAATTACAGGCTGCTCCACGCCTTTTTTTGATAAGTTTTGAAGAGAGAGTCTATCGTTATCACTCAGCTTCAGTATTTGACCAAGACGGGCTATTCCATTAGCGTCGATGGCATAAGTGCCACGCACGGTAAAGCGTTCGTTTAATTGATTAAATTCTGCCGCCGGCAAATCAAGTAATTTCCCTACTGCTTCAGGACTAAGCCGTTCGCTGGAATGGGCAGGCTGGCCAGCCATGATAAGAAATCCTCTCAGGCTAGAATCATCCATGGCGGCGAGTCTTTGCAGTCTTGCCTCAGTCATATAATTGTCTCTAATGCCGCGAAGACAACGGCCAAGCAGATCAGTGCGGCCGTGCAGAAGACTGCTTATTACCCGCATATTATCGGGCTTATTCCTAAAGTCCGTTTCTTTGGCGATTATATTTGCCAGTGTAATCGGGCTAATTTGCTTTGTTTTATCACGTTCGGCAATGCGATTTGCTAATTGATTGAGACTTATTGTTGTGGCGCTTGGATCATTTTGCAGACTTTGCATCAACCCATTAACGTCTAGCCCTTCACGCTGTCTGGCGGGCAATCTATCGATAGCTCTGCGCACAGCAGCAAGGGCTTGCTGGCGCCCAGCCATATGACCTGCTTCTATGCCATCAGCACCAATATCCACGCCATCCGCAGGGCGCGGCCCGTCAATACCATGGAAAGTAACTGGGGGCCAGGGATAACCGTGTGGCTGGGGTATAGGTGGTGGAATAAAGGCGCTTATAGGCGCTGGTTGCCTCGCATCTGAATGGACTGATCCATTAACTCTGTCACCATTATGATCACCGCCGTTAGCAGTAGGAGCGCCAGGACCGGGTGTACTATCAGGGACAGGTCCGCCGGGGCCATTGCTGCTGGAACCAGGGCCGCCATTACCCTCAACACCCATTTTTTTGGTTGCTGGCTTAGTGCCCGGCGGCTGTTCAATTTCATCTTCGTTATCAGTGTCGTCCGGTGTCTCAGCCATAGCTGGACCTCAATTGTGGGTTTTGCGGGCCATCACTAGAATTGTCTATTTATTAAATTTTAGTGAGCAATTGGGGGATTTTGCTGAGGTTTTTGTGAGAAAACTGTGACATGCATAATTATTTGTTCAGGCGTGATAATGAAGGGTGTCTATTTGGATTGTTTCAGAGACTGGCAGAGTGCTCGGTATACAACCAGCTTTGATTAGATCATCATTTGCTGAAACTGTAAGTGCTTTTTCTAATTGTGCAAGTGATTTTTCAAAATCGCCTAAAATAAGAGAATCATTCATAAAGAGTTTCTGTATGCTCGAGTGCTTGCTAGCGTTGGTAATTCTTCCATCATGTCTTCAAGTTTATAAAAGGAGGTTAGAGGAAGTGGCTCTCTACCCCAGATACCGATATCGAAGTCTGAACGTGGTCTGGCTGTACCTTCAACTCTTGAACCGTATAAAAATACTTTATGGCCGTCCAATAGATCTTTAGCACTTTTCAGTCGCTGCACGATCATCGCTTTTATCTGGTTTTCTCTATCGACCATCTGCTCATCAATTTGCATAACTTATTACAAAATCCTCTGTGTGCCATACTATCCATGACCGATTTATCAATATGAGATAATTATAGAATATCCCGGGTCGATATAAGGACAATATGCAAAGTATTTGTGTTTTTTGTGGATCACATAATGGTAGTAATGAAAAGTTTACAGCTGCTGCAGTGGAGACAGGTCAGCTAATCGCAAAAAAGAATCTTACCCTTGTATATGGTGGAGCGCGTGTAGGTCTTATGGGAGCAGTTGCCGATGCTGCTTTGCGAGCTTCCGGTGCAGTTATAGGCGTAATCCCTGAAAGTTTGGTAGCAAAAGAAATAGCGCATACCGGAATCACAGAATTAAAAATAGTAAAAACTATGCATGAGCGTAAAGCAGCTATGAGCGAATTGTCCGATGGCTTTATAGCTCTACCCGGCGGCTACGGCACTTTGGAAGAGTTTTGCGAAATGCTCACTTGGTCTATGTTAGGTTTACGCAAAGCACCGTGCGGGCTATTAAATATAGATGGATTTTTCGATCATCTACTGAGATTCTTTGACTGGTCAGCTGAGTGCGATTTTATTAGCAAAGAACATCGCCAATTAGTTTTGGTATCCGATTCACCTGTTGATTTGCTCAAGCAAATGGAAGAGTTTAAATATACTGCGGCAGAACGTTATTACGAATCCAGCAAGGCAGATAAAAGCAGATAGTCCTGATTCACTTTGCCCATGGCAATGATGCTTTCACAATCTATGGATATCATTAACAGCAAGATCTCCATGTAGATAGATCTTGCTGTAGCTAGATCTATCCAGAACACTTGGCGCGGAGCTATATTTCGACATCATTAGCACCACTTTCATGGGCAAGGCAAGTGAAGTTTTCTCTTGCTTTACTGGCGCCGTATACGGTGCTGAGCTTAACTTAGTTTTACTGAGATAATCTGAAAAGGTGTATAAGGTATCTCGATTTCACCTTTCTTTGTATTTATAGCCTCTGAATGGTCTTCTAGTAAATTGCAGAAATGGGCGGCGGTGAAAGGCAAGCTTGTTTTTAGTTTGGCAACACCGCGTGCGCCGTGACACTCATAAAGTCTAACTATAATAGCTGATGAATCTTCGGCTTTTTTTATTGTTTCTATTACTAAATTAGGATCGTCTGTCGAAAAATATGACTGCATATCAGCAAATGCGGTGTTAGCCTCAGAACATTCGGCCCAGATAATAGGCACATTGAATTTATAAGCTTCAGCAACAACGCCGGCTTCTTGCCAGCTGCCTGTGTGAGGCATAATGGCATAGCTGAAATGATGTTCTCCCATGTCTGCGTTATAGTCTGGCAATTTTGGTGAACGTAAAAGGGTAATGCGCATTTCGTTAGCAAAAACGCTATAGCCATATTTTGATTCTGTTAAAAGAGAAACACCAAAACCGTGCTCACTTAAGTCCGCCCATTTGTGCGCACATACTTCAAATTTAGCCATGTCGTGAGGGGTATTAAAATGAGTGGGACGGCGCAAAGAGCCAAATTGGGTATCGTAAGTTGCTTCCATTGATTGAACATCAGTGGGAAATAATACTTTTAAAATTCTATGCGCTTCATGCCAATGAGCATGGCAGTGAAATTCCAAGCGGCGCGAGCCGGCATCAAGTCGAATCGTTTGCGTCATTGAGCTATTCTTGCCAATCTTACGTTCAAATTTTATTTCGGCTCGCAGGTTAGATGATCCACCTTGAGGCGTATCTTTAGCCGTTTGAGTAGTTTTAGAAGTGGGAGACTTACCCTGGCGGGGAGCGACAGCACGAGATCTGTCAGGATCGGACGTAGCATTGGCCTGCGAACTAATAGACCAATTATGGGCTGGCGCACAGTCTTTTACTGTTTCCAAATGATAAAGCTCGAGCTGCCAGGCATCATAAACTGCCGGTTTGTCGCTGTATATTTGTAAGCGATTAGCAGGAGCGCTTAAAGCTTCGCGTCCTGAAGATTTTTCAATCAAACTAATTAAATCACCAGCATGACTGAAAGTGGCTTGTAAATAAGCATTTTCCAATATGATTTTATTGCTTTTTTCAGTAACAGTGGGCGGTGCAAACAGCTCGCTGTTTTCTATTTGCTCATAGTCAATTATTTCGCCTGTACCATAACTTGGGGTTTTGACTATGGATAGCCTGCCGTCAGACATTTCGCAAACTTCTTGGCGATTAAAGGAAGTGGTATTTAGAGGAATTAGTTTTTGTTTGTCTTTAGAAGACACAGTCTTTGTATCAGTCAAAGCTAAAATGGCTTGTTTTTCTAATTGAGAACCTGTTGACTTTAATTGGGCAAAATCATTGGCGGCGTCTTTATAAACTAACTCAATGGAGCTGCCGGGCAAAATATCATGCATTTGATTTAAAAGCAGTAATTGCCAGAGGTGCTGTAATTCTTTTTCCGGATAAACAGCCTTCTTTATTTTGAGGGCAATGCTCGCTAAAAATTCAATATTGTGTAATAGAAATTCTGTTTTACGATTCGCTTTTTTTATCCAAGCTTGGCTTGTATAAGTGCCGCGATGGTATTCAAAATATATTTCGCCAATTTGTTTTGGTAAGCGATCGGCAATGGGAGCTATGGTATCAAAGAATGCTTGCGGACTAGCTAAACGTGCTTTCGGTATACCTTGCAAATCATTATAGCGATGCAACCTTTCTATCATTTCTTTGGTTGGTCCACCACCACCGTCTCCATGCCCATATAAAATTACCGAGCTATTACTGAAGTCATGATCAGCAAAACGCTTAAAAACATTGCGCATATCAGCAACTGTAACCGGTACTGTAAAAAATCTGAGAGGGGGGAAATGGGTAATAATTTCTGACCCATCAATTCCTTGCCAAATGAAAGTGTGGTGCTTAGGCTTATTCAATTCATTTTCATGCAGCTTAGAAGTGATGAAATGATCGATAGCAGATAATTTCATTATCTGTGGCAATTGACCACAATAACCAAATACATCAGGATTAAAAAATTCACGACAACGCTGACCGAATTCTTTTTCAAAAAAACGTTGGCCAAATAAAAATTGTCTGGCTAATGATTCGCCAGCAGGCAAATTGCAATCTGGCTCAATCCAAGTGCCACCTACTGGTAGCCATTGTCCCGCTTTTACTTTTTGTTTAACGCGTTTATAAATTTCAGGATGCTTCTCTTTCATGAATTGATAATGGAAAGCAGCAGAAAAAGCAAATTTATAATCGTCGTAAGCGTCCATAAGAGCCAGCTGATTTGTCCAGGTGCGTAAACACTTTCTATACGTTTCAGCTATTGGCCATAACCAAGCGGTATCAAGATGTCCGTGGCCGACAGCGTATGAAATATGGATAACACTGGGGTTATGGGCTTTGTATAAGTCTTTGAGAATTTTATGCGCTTTATGCCAAGTTGTTTTGTCAGTTAAATCATATTCATTGGCAAAACGGTTCAGTTCAAATAATAATTGTCCGGCAAAGGGCATATCACTTGGCCCATTATCAGTAGACATTTCTAATTCTAATTCTTGCAAAACAATAAAGTCTAAATATAGTTCCCAGGCTAAAGGATCAAATAAACCTATTTCGCAACGCTCTAAAGAGAATGGCTCAGCATATGGAGACTTCGGCTCTAGCCATACACCATAACTGGTATTGCAAGCCATCTCAATATAAAAAGAAAATTTTTGCTGGGGCGAAGCCTTTTGCGTTAAGACAGCATCTGGTCTTTCGCCATAGGGGAAATTCAATCCTTGAATAGGTTTACCCTCAATCCACAATTGTGCCTCTGAAAGTGAATTCCAAAGTAAATCAACTCTTTGCCCTGCCCAATCAGCTCCGCCAGTCTTATCAGCGCTGTCAACACTATTAGTGCTGCTGGAAGGAATGCTAGCTTCTATTTGAAACCAAAAAGTAGACCATTGCGGCCCTAATTGCTGACCTAATTTAACTGGATTATATTTGAGTTTTATTGCTTCATCGTAACTTATACGCTCTGTCGGTCCAGCCATTAATAGCTTATCAACTGGGCGCACAGCACTGTATATAAGTGCTTTCATGTCGCCAGCTAATTGTTTAAGGCGGCTGCGGGTTAAAGCCGGAAATCTTTCCATTATTTGCACCAAAAGTATTTGCTTGTTAACGACAGAATGATTTTACACTGATCCTGTTCTAAAGTTCTCAGGATATTTAGCGCCGAAGTGCATTGAGCTGGGCTATAAAAGCAAAAAATAAGCAAGAAGCTAAAATTGGGGTGATAATTCAGCCGAAATAGCCGCATCTACCACCTTGGGCATTGGGCAATCACGTCACCATAATGAAAATCAAAATTCGCACTCAACTTTTCGGCCAAAGCAGCACAGCAAACGGGCGGAAAAGCCGGGTTTGTGAGGCCCGGCTTTTCCGTCGCCCCGAGTGATTCTGCGTCTCGATGTGAAGTGTGTAATCGTGGCGGACCTTTCGCCACAAAGTCAGACTGTCATGTTTTCAGTGTCTTCTCAAGCAAGCGGCTGTACTGAGTCCAGTACAGCCGCACAGCAGCCTCGTCCAACGCATCAGCATAGTGACTAAAGGTATTCGCAGGAAAATCCTCGCGGCGAACTTCTCCTGTGGCGTCTACTCTTAACCAGCCGACCGCATTAAGGAGGTTACATGAGTAATGGTAAACGTCTGCTTGATTTGCCACTGGCATAGAATCACGCCTCTTTTGGTATGGCTTCGACCACGGATCTTCACCACCGTGTTCACATGCAATGAAGGCGTGCAATGCGAAATCCGCCGACTCTTGTGTGACAATCCAAGGCAGGCGAGGCATTGTCACACCTTGGACCAATAGCTTGTGTTCCCTAATTCCAACCCATACATCTGGCTCCCGGGATTGCTCCAGACAGACCCGTGCAAAGGCGGTGAGCGCGTGCTTGGGATAACGCTTTGAGCCAAAGTATGAAGCCGTCCAGGGCATATATCTTCTAGCACCGATCCGTCGATGCGTCAGAATCAGAGCTATGAACGGGAAAATCTGCCGCCAGGAAAGTGGTGTCGGCAAGAACGCCAGCATCAGCTCAGAAATGGGAGAAGTGGACTTGGTGGTCCTGTACGTCGCGATGTTCATGATGTCCATGGTTAAAACCCTTGTTCTTAATTTCTCAGTGCATAAACTCACTCCACCCGTCGAGCGACAGGTTCTGGAAAAGCTTTTCTAGCACTTTAACCCTGTATCTTAGGGTTAACCTCCAAATAACTTGGGGAAGAAATGAACACCCAACCTTTACAAATTAGTTGTAGCAAAATCAAGTATGCCCTCTAAACACTACAATAATCGCCCCAAAAGGCACCAGCGCCGTGCTTGACATTAATCTTTTGCCGCCGTTCTTAGCCTAATACGGCTTATTTCCTATTAATTTTTCTAAAATAAATCGCCGCTTTACAATTAAGGCAATTCTCGCTAGGGTTGTTTTTTATGAACGCTCTCTAATTTCTTTCGGCTACGCAGTCAGTGTTCCGTCCCGTCTCGTTCTTTTAAAATCAGCTTTATGCATCATACAAAAATATTGTAAGGTCGTGATGCACCTAGCTGCCATAGAGCAGAGACGGGTACTGCGTGCAAATTACTATCAAAGGAAACAATATTATCGCCAGTATAAAGGACAATTCCTCTGTGAAAGTTGCTACCCGCAAGCTCACGAAAGTAACGTAGGCTTTTGAAGTCCTGCTGATCTACCGCTTGAGTACATTTAGTTTCTATAGCAATAACCTTGCCATTATGCCCCTCAAGTACAAAGTCAACTTCATGCCCTTCTGATGTTCGAAAATGGTATAGATCGGCAATAACATTGCTCCATGATAATTGCTTAGTCAGCTCGCAGCACACAAAATTTTCATACAGAAATCCTGCTGCCGCACGATCATGGATTAATTTATCGGCATTCAAGCCTTGCAAGTAAGACACAATGCCAGTATCGGCAAAATAGACTTTGGGCGACTTTACCAGTCGTTTGCCCAGATTACGAAACCATGCCGGCAGAGAAATAATCAAATAAGTTGACTCAAACAGAGCTACATATCGGATTATTGTGGTTTTAGGTAGCCCGGCTTCGCGCGCTAAATCAGCATAGTTTAAGGTCCGCCCTGTACGAGCGGCTAATATTTTTAGGAGATTGGGTAAAGTTTTTAGTCCTTCAATGTGTGCTAGTTCCCGTATATCGCGATCAATAATTGTTTGAATATAAGAACGAAACCATAACTGCCTGTCACGTTCACTTCGCTTACTCTGTATTTCAGGATAACCGCCAGTAGCTATGTTTTTACATAGCGTCGCCCAACTCAATTCGGATTGACTGCTTGCCAGTTTGCCCATGCGAAATTTTGACTCACCGAAAAGCCAATCCACGAAATTATCACATGTGGATTTGGTTTCACCAATAGAAAGTGGCCACAAATTGGTAAGTAACATTCGTCCCACCAGAGATTCACTTAATTTAGGCAGGCTCAATATGGTGGTTGATCCACTGAGAACAAAACGTCCGGGTGAACGATCTTTATCTACAGAAAGCTTAATTGGTAGAAAGAGTTCCGTGCTCGTTGTATTTCATCAATGATTACTTTCCGCGGCAGGTCATTAAGAAATGTCTGAGGGTTACTTGTGGCAGCCAGCATTACCGGATCGTCAAGCGTAATATAAGAGAGATTTAAATGATCTCCAATAGCTTTAGTCAATGTGCTCTTGCCGGCTTGTCGTGGACCACCAATCAAAACAACAGGGCTTTGGGAAATGGCTTGCAGTAAGGTTTTAGTAATATTTCTTGGATAAATCATATTTACATTATATCACGAAAATAGACCAGCTAGTGGTCTATTTTTGTCCATAGAATGGTCTATTATAACAGTGGGAAAATAGTATTTTGGGCTTTACAGAACCAACGACCTACTGTTATAATATTGTTATAACTTCGGGAGTTTAGTATGCACACAACTTTGCGAAAGATAGGTAATTCGTCTGCTGTAATCATTCCAAAACCATTTTTGGCACAGCTTGGTGCTAAAGTGGGCGATGACTTTGATTTATCACTCGAGAAAGATCATATTATTCTTTCTTATTCAAAAAGGCATCCGCGGGCAGGCTGGGCCGAAGCAGCCAAGAAAATTGTTCGGTCTAAGGCTGATGCACTTGTTTGGCCGGAATTCAATAACGCGGATGATGAGAATCTTGAATGGTGAAAAAGCGACCATCACGCTTGGAAAACAACCCCTCATCAGATAAAATAGACAAGCGGAAATTGCCAATATTCAAGGGACCTAATACCTTAATACGCGGAGAAGTTTGGCTTGTTACCCTTGACCCTACTCTAGGCAGTGAAATTAAAAAGACGCGTCCATGTCTTATCATTTCGCCTCCGGAAATACACAATTATATGCGCACAGCTATAGCAGCACCAATGACTACCGGTGGCACTCCCGCACCATTTAGAATTCCGCTACACTTTCAGGGAAAGAATGGCTTAATTTTGCTCGACCAGATGCGAGCGCTTGATAAACAACGACTTATTCGATGCCTTGGAACAATTGATGCAGCCACACTAAGGCTGACATTGTCCAGATTGCAAGACACTTTTGCCGATTAAAAAAGATCGCTCTCAATTTTATTTCTATTGAGAAATCTATTCTGAAATGAATCAAGATAAATAGGCAAAAGTGCATTGAATTCAGGCATGGAAAAGTCTCGATGGAACGCGGTCATTTCTGAGCAAATCTTCGTTAGATTCTCGCTCAATAATGATATCCGCTACGCCGTTTGCAATCAAAATACAGGCGGGGCGACCGGTACGGTTATAATTGGATGACATACTGTAATTGTACGCACCGGTGCCAAAGACGGCTACGAGATCACCGGGATCGGCGCGCAGACGAGTATGCTCAATTATCACATCACCGCCGTCGCAATACTTACCAACCAATGTAACCGGTGCATCGCTAGGTGGCTCATTCATGCGATTGGCTACACAAGCGGTATATTGCGCTTGATATGTAATCGGTCGCGGGTTATCCCCCATGCCACC
>Ga0206843_10132_pt1 | contig 24863 bp, 20 predicted proteins | sample Alteio_BWOrgCont_21_FD_152869 | JGI IMG/M metagenome (GOLD analysis project Ga0206843, IMG submission 152869) | Enriched cells from forest soil in Barre Woods Harvard Forest LTER site, Petersham, Massachusetts, United States -... | ecosystem: Environmental > Terrestrial > Soil > Temperate forest >...
GAAGAACCAGGGGTTTAAGCCTTTGCCTTGATCGTGAAAAAAACATTTACATATCAGGCTATTATGGTAGCGCTTTTACTTTTGCCGGCGATTACTTATCATTATCCGGCCCATCGCCATACATATGCGTTGCCGTTAATATCGCCATACAACGACAACTTTTTATTAAAATACGACTCTTCCGGCACTCCGCAATGGGCTAGGAGCGTTCCCACGCATGATATAGAAATAAGCGCAGTAAGTACTGATATTAACGGCAACGCATATGTAATAAGTTCATTTGCCTCTATTGCGGGACTACTAATCGGCTCATTTACATTGGTCTCATATGGTAGCATTGATGCCTACGTTGTTAAATATAACAAATATGGCACGGCAGTATGGGCAAAAAATTTAGGCGGATATGATCTGGACTACGGTAGGGGTATAGCATTGGACCCTGCGGGAAATTTATGGGTCTCTGGGGCAGCCCGATCCAATTTGTTTAATATCGGAACAATGCACATGACTTGTGACATCAGTACAAACGGTAGTGCATGGCTCGCAAAACTTGATACTAACGGTAACCCGCTTTATATGAACAACTTTAGAAATGGCTCCTACAATGGCGGGTCCCTGGTTATGAACGACAACTTTGGCAATACATACCTTTCCGGGGGCTATATGAATGGTAATTGTATCATTGGTACTGATACGCTGCAGACCGTTACCGTTCCGATTCCCTATTACTTTATCGCCGATGACGTATATCTTGCGAAATTAGGTAATACATCCTTAGTACCGCCATGCCTGGCGCCGCCCATAACTGGCCTGTTTTCGGTGTGTGCGGGTAGCAACGTAACATTAAATGATTCACTTGGTGCCGGCACATGGTCAAGCAGCAATACTGGAATTGCTACCGTCAATCCGGTCTCGGGGAAATTGTACGGAATTATTGCCGGCACCTCGGTCATTACTTATACATCAGGCCCCGGCTGTGTCAGCACTCAAGTAATAACGGTAAATCCATTACCCGTTGCAGTGTCCATTACTGGCAGCTCTGTTGTTTGTGTTGCCACTACTGATACGCTCTCAGACATAATAACCGGAGGTATATGGAGCAGCACTGCTACAAGTATTGCTACTACCGGCAGTACCGGGATAATAACCGGTGTAACAGCAGGAACAACCACGATATCCTATAATGTTACTAATAGCTGCGGTTCTGCGTTTGCTATAAAAACAATAACGGTCAACCAGCTACCAGTGGCGGGAGTCATAGGAGTATCGTCCGCAGTGTGTCCCGGAATGACCGTGACAACGACCGAGACTAGTACAGGCGGCACGTGGAGTAGCAGCAGCATCCTTACAGCAACCATCGATAGTGTTACAGGCGTAGTAACAGGCGTGGCAAGCGGCAGTGTGACGCTAAGCTATACGGTGACCAACGACTGCGGCAGTGCAGTGGCTAATGATGCCATCACAGTGCATCCACTACCATTTGCGGGGACTATTTCCGGGTCGGCAGTTGTTTGTAACGGGACTTCTGTAGTGCTGACAGCCACCACCACGGGCGGCTCATGGAGCACCAGTGGTGCCGCGGCAAGTGTGGTGGATGGTGTAGTAACAGGACTTATAACAGGGATAGATACCGTCAAGTATACAATTACCAATGTTTGCGGTGATGCCGTTGCCAGGAAGGTTATGGATATTGAGCCTTTACCCACTGTCCACGCCATTACCGGTGGCGGCAGCTATTGCAGCGCGAGTGCAGGGGCAGATATCGGGCTGCTGGGATCTGAAACTTCTTGCTTCTACCAGCTATTTATGGGCATTGTGCCCATAGGTGCGCCGGTAACGGGGACAGGTGGCGCTTTAGATTTTGGGCCGTTTACGGATCTCGGAACTTATACTATTGAAGCTACTAATAGCTCTACCGGATGCGATAACGACATGGCGGGAAGCACCACTATAACAGTGACACCGACCATAACGCCTACAGTTACTGTAACAGCGAACCCGGGTACAAATATCGGCGTGAGTGCGAGCGATACGCTGACAGCCACTGCAACCGGTGGAGGAAGTGCGCCTGCCTACCAATGGTATAAAAATGGCACCGCAATACCGGGCGCTACTGATAATGTTTATGTCGGCAGCTCATTTTTTAATGGTGATACTATTTCGTGCCGCGTTGTTAATACAGATACTTGTGGGGCAACGGGTAGTGATCATGTGGTCATCACCCTTGTGGGTGTAGGCGTAAAAACGGTGCAGGCACAGGAGCAATTCAAGGTTTACCCTAACCCTAGCAACGGGACTTTTACTGTGTGTTTGCTTTCCAATATTGACGAACAGGTGAATATTGTTGTTACCAATGTAGTAGGGGAAAAGGTGAGCGAGATCAGTAGCGTGACTAATAAGCCTACATCTATAAAACTGATTAATGCTTCCGGGGTGTATTTTGTAGCGGCATCTACTACCAGCGGGAAATATGTGGTGAAGGTGGTTGTTAATGATTAATGTAATCATTAAGGCTTGAAAGCTCTATAGGGAAATGTTCATTTTCGCATTTCTCTATTTGCATGCTTAGTAGTTCCAGTTCATCACCGTCAGGTGTTCCTTTTTTTGCTTCAAATATTGTTTCAAGCCTTGCCATAGCTTGCTCATATTCCCTTCTGTTTTTATTGCCTTTGTCATAACATCTTATATTATTCGGAAAGTTAATGAAATTTCAGAAAAGACATCTTTCACAAAACTCTGCACCTATTCGCATTTGAGCAATTAAACAATTACTTTTGCAAAAAATCTCCCAAAATTATTGATGCGTAGCTGGTGGTGGAAAATACTTTGCCTGGTGCTGGTGGGCTATACCGTGATAGGCGGCTTCCTGATGCCGGTGCCCCGGCTAGACATTCTAAATGAAACGATACGCAACCTGTATTTCCACGTGCCTATGTGGTTTACTATGATCGTGCTGTTTGCCACGGCATTTTACTACTCTATAAAGTACCTGCGCACCGGCAACCTGCAAGACGATGTGTATGCGCTGCAGTTTACCAACACCGGTATTTTCTTCAGTATTATAGGGCTGCTCACAGGCATGGAATGGGCGCAATATACCTGGGGCGCAGCATGGAGCAACGATCCTAAGGAACTGGGCACTGCCATGAGCATGCTCATTTACTTTGCTTACAGCATACTACGCGGCGGGCTTAAGGACGATGAAAAAAGAGCGAAGATAAGCGCGGTGTATAATGTATTTGCCTTTGCTATGATGATACCGCTGATCTTTGTATTGCCGAGAATGGTGGATTCGCTGCACCCCGGTAACGGTGGCAACCCGGCCTTTAAACAATACGACCTGGATAAGTATATGCGTATGGTATTCTATGCCGCAGTGGTGGGTTGGATATTGCTGGGCGTGTGGATAGCCACGCTGAAAACAAGGGTGGCTATGGTGAAATACAGGAGGGAGATGAATTTTTAATAGCCACGGCCTTTAGGTCGTGGAAAACATGAGTACTGATAGGCTTTAGCCGAAAATTTATAATATGCCTTACACGAAAATAATGATCCATTGTATGTGGGCTACCAAAAATAGGCAGAAGATAATTTCCAAACAATTAAAACCCCTGCTTTTATCTCATATTAAGGAGAACAGTATTAAAAAAGAAATTTTCATAGACTGTATGAATTGTGTTGAAGATCATATTCATATCTTACTTTCCCTTAGCATTGATCAAACAATTTCAAAAGTAATGCAGTTAATAAAAGGCGAATCTTCATTTTGGGTAAATCAGCAAAATATTATTAAAGATAAGTTTGAATGGCAGGACGAGTATATCGGTTTGTCTGTTAGCGAATCTGCCATAGATAAAGTTCGAGCTTATATTAAAAATCAGGAGCAACATCACTCCAAAAAAACATTTGAACAAGAATATCAGGAATTTTTAACCGCACATGGTTTTCTCGCGAGTAATTTGGCTAAAGCCGAATAACTTATTTCTTATTCCCCGACCTAAAGGCCGGGGCTATTAAATTAAAAAAAAATATCACAATGTATAAATATTCAATTTTTACTTTTCTGCTCTTATTTATTTACTCTGTAAATATTCTGGCACAGGATACACTGAACATTAAGGGTAAACATTATCAGTTTATTCAGGGAGCTTCGGACACTATCAGAGACAATAATAACGCATACATAGTAAAGTATATAGTAGAGCCTGAAGAGGCCGATGGCATGCGCTCAAATGGTAAAATATATGTTGTGGTTACCGTATTAGCTACTATCTTTGCGGGAATTTTTGCATACCTGGTGATACTTGACCGAAAGATCAGCAAGTTGGAAAAAGAGAAAAACATCTGAAAATAAATTACCTAACTTTAAAAAACACAAAAGGTGGAAACAGTAACTGCCAAGCCAGCACAGGCTCATTACAGCTTTTTTCAGGGAGTGGAGCGTAGCTTCGACCTAGCTGCCAAATACACCCGTTTCGAATCAGGTATCCTGGAACAGATAAAGGCCTGTAACTCGGTCTATCAAATGAAATTCCCGGTGCGTATAGGGGACAAAATAGAAGTTATTGAAGCCTACCGTGTGCAGCACTCTCATCACAAGCTTCCATGTAAGGGCGGCATCCGCTACAGCATGGATGTGAACCAGGACGAAGTAATGGCACTGGCATCGCTGATGACCTATAAATGCGCTATTGTGAACGTACCTTTTGGCGGCGCTAAGGGTGGTATCAAGATCAACCCGAAACAATACACGGCTTTTGAACTGGAGAAGATCACCCGTCGTTACGCGAGTGAGCTGGTGAAGAAGAACTTCATAGGCCCCGGCATTGATGTGCCTGCCCCGGATTACGGAACAGGCGCCCGCGAAATGAGCTGGATAGTAGATACTTACGCTTCCCTGAAACCAGGCGAAGTGGATGCACAGGCATGTGTAACCGGCAAACCGGTAACACAAGGCGGTGTGCGCGGACGTACTGAGGCTACCGGCCTTGGCGTGTACTACGGTATTAAAGAAGTATGTGATGTAGCCGAGGATATGAAGAAAATAGGCCTCACCACAGGTATTGAAGGTAAAAGAGTGATCATACAGGGCTTAGGTAATGTGGGCTATCACGCTGCTAAATATTTCTTCGACAATGGCGCTATCATTGTAGGCCTTGCAGAGCACGAAGGTGGGTTGTATAACGAGAAAGGCCTTGATATTTATAAGGTAGTAGAGCACCGTAAGAGCACTGGCCACATCCAGAACTTCCCTGGCGCTAAGAATGTACCTACCAGCGCTGATGTGCTGGAAATGCCTTGCGACATACTGATACCTGCAGCACTGGAGAACGTGATCAACGGCAGCAATGCAGCGCGCATACAGGCGAAGATAATAGGCGAAGCTGCCAACGGCCCGCTGACACCGGAAGCTGACGAAATACTGAACCAGAAGGGTGTAATAGTAGTACCGGATATGTACCTGAACGCAGGTGGCGTAACGGTATCATACTTCGAATGGCTGAAAAACCTGAGCCACGTGCGTTTTGGCCGTATGGACAAGCGCTTCAGCGAAAACCAAAATACCTTCCTGCTGAAATCGGTAGAGCACCTGACCGGCAAAAGCGTAGGAGATACAGAACGTTCGCTGATACTTCATGGCCCGGACGAGGTTGACCTGGTATATTCAGGACTTGAAGACACCATGATAGGTTCTTACCACGAGATCAGGGAAGCTTTATTATCAATAGGCAGCGGCGTGAATATGCGTACTGCGGCCTTTACAGTAGCTATCAACAAAGTTGGTGTTGCTTATGAGGAACTGGGTATATTCCCATAAAAGCCTCTCCCCGACCCTCTCCCAAGGAGAGGGAGGTGTGACGTACGGTATTATATATTTTAGTAAAGGCTGCTTTCGGGCAGCCTTTACTATTTTAGATATTTAACGAATAAACCACTTTCATCAAATTAAGTTATTGCGTACCTTTGCACCACATTTATAAAAAATTTAATTACTTCCCGCAATGGCATTCGATATTGACCTCATCCAGAAAGTTTATGAACAATTACCTGGCAAGGTAGAAGCTGCGCGCAAATTATTGGGCCGCCCGCTTACACTTGCTGAAAAAACTTTGTATTCGCACACCTACGAGGCCCCTACCCGTGCGTATGGCCGTGGGCACGACTACGTAAATTTCTCGCCCGACCGTGTGGCTATGCAGGATGCTACCGCACAAATGGCGCTGTTGCAATTCAGCACATGCGGGCGCGATAAGGTGGCTGTACCGAGCACGGTGCATTGCGATCACCTGATACAGGCTAAAGTAGGCGCACAAGAGGATCTTGCAACAGCCCTTGATGTGAACAAAGAAGTGTATGACTTTCTTGCTTCTATTTCTAACAAATATGGTATTGGTTTCTGGCGCGCTGGCGCTGGTATCATTCACCAGGTAGTGCTGGAAAATTACGCATTCCCAGGTGGCATGATGATAGGTACGGATAGCCACACACCAAACGCCGGCGGACTGGGCATGATAGCCATAGGCGTAGGCGGCGCTGATGCGGTAGATGTGATGGCAGGCCTGCCATGGGAACTGAAAATGCCTAAACTGATAGGCGTGAAGCTGATAGGCAAAATGAATGGCTGGACATCGGCCAAAGACATAATACTGAAAGTGGCTGGTATACTTACCGTAAAAGGTGGTACCGGCGCTATTGTAGAATATTTTGGCGAAGGCGCTGACAGCCTTAGCTGCACCGGCAAGGCAACCATTTGTAACATGGGTGCGGAAATAGGCGCTACCTGCTCTATGTTTGGCTACGACGAGAAGATGGGCGACTACCTGCGTGGCACTAACCGCGAACACGTAGCCCAATTGGCCAACACCGTATACAATGACCTCCGTGCCGATAAAGAAGTGTATGACAACCCTGAAGCATTTTACGACCAGCTTATAGAGATCAACCTCGACGAGCTGGAGCCACATGTGAACGGCCCGTTCACGCCAGACCTGGCAACACCTATAAGCCAGATGGCAGCAGCGCTGAAAGAGCATGGCTGGCCTGAAGATATAGAAGTGGCGCTGATAGGTTCGTGCACCAACTCTTCTTACGAAGATATTTCGCGCTCTGCATTCATAGCCAAACAGGCTATGGCAAAAGGGCTGAAAGCAAAAAGTGAATTTACCATTACCCCAGGCTCTGAAATGGTGCGTTATACCATAGAAAGAGATGGCATGCTGGGCACATTTACTGATATGGGTGGTATGATACTGGCAAATGCCTGTGGCCCTTGTATAGGCCAGTGGGCGCGCCACGTTGACGATCCTACAAAGAAGAATACAATAGTTACTTCCTTCAACAGGAACTTTGCAAAGCGTAACGACGGCCTTTCTTCTACGCATGCATTCGTTGCTTCGCCTGAAATAGTGACTGCTTTTGCACTTGCGGGCAAACTGTCGTTTAACCCGATGAAGGACACGATTAAAAATGACAAAGGTGAAGACGTGATGCTCGATGAGCCACAAGGCTATGAAATGCCTCCTAAAGGCTTTGAAGTAAAAGACCCAGGTTATGTTGCTCCGGCCGTAGATGGCTCTAAGGTACAAGTGATCGTAGACCCTAACAGCGACAGGCTGCAACTACTGCAACCATTCACTGCATGGGATGGTAAGGATATGACCGGCCTGAAATTGCTGATAAAGGCTTTCGGCAAGTGCACTACCGACCACATCTCTATGGCAGGCCCATGGCTCAAGTATCGCGGCCACCTGGACAATATATCTAACAACATGCTGATAGGCGCACTGAATGCCTACAGCATGGAGACCAATAAAGTGAAAAACCAGCTGACAGGCGAGTATGGCGAAGTGCCACAGGTAGCCCGCGCTTACAAAGCCAAGCACATAGGCAGCATAGTAGTAGGCGACGAAAACTATGGCGAAGGCAGCAGCCGCGAACACGCCGCTATGGAGCCACGCCACCTGGGTGTGCAGGTCATACTCGTAAAAAGCTTTGCACGCATACACGAGACCAACCTGAAGAAACAAGGTATGCTGGCAATAACCTTCTGCGAAAAAACAGACTATGATAAGATACAGGAAGATGACACCATAGACATACTGGGCCTCACCCACTTTGTACCAGGCGATCAGCTTACTGTGGTGCTGCATCATAAAGATGGCACCAAAGAAGAGTTTAAAGTAAACCAGTCTTACAACGAACAGCAGATAGAATGGTTTAAAGCCGGCGGCGCACTTAACGTGATCCGCAGGAATGTAGCCGCTGAGGTGGTTGCTTAAAAGAAGTTAAAAGTTAGAACCTAAAAGTAGAGACATCTATATAGCCCATCTTCGGATGGGTTATATTTTTTGAACTATATTTACGACTGAATAGCTAGTTATGCTAAAGGAAATATTCATAGAAAATTACAAGTCGCTGAAAAATGCGAAAGTTGAATTCAAAGAAGGATTGAATATTATTATTGGGAAAAATGGAAGTGGGAAGTCGAATTTGTTGGAGTTTCTTAGTAAAGTGATTGGCACCGAAATTTTCTTCAATAAGCAAGATTTCTCTAATCAAAGATTCCCTGAAAATAATTTTAGCTACATTTTTTATTACAACGATAATTTTGATAATCAAAATGAGCTGGTTGTTAAGCTACCCAGTGACGAACCTATAAATACGACAAATGGGAGAACAATTTTGATTTCTCAAAAACACAAAGACGGCCATCAATTAAATGATAAAACAGTATTTTCAGATGGTAATTTTTATAAATTAAATGATAAAATTCAATTATCAAGTGGATCGGTTTCTCCTGGCGTTAGTGAATTCTCAACGGTGCTTTTTATCCTTTCAAGGATAAATGGCCTATCGAATAAATATTTAAAATTTGATACACCTACAGATATCTATTGGTTAGATATTCCAAATACTATAACAATTGATACATCTTTTGGTGCTATTTTAGAAAATGAAAACACCTATAATTATTTGTTTTCATTTTCATTTCAATATTACCTACAAAATAAGTTGATTGAAAAGACCTTTGATACTTCTGATAATACTATTCTTGAAACAATTAAGTCGTTTTTGTTTAATTCATTTATAGAATATAAAGACGATATAAATATTGATAAAGTTTTACTATCATTTACATCCATAGAAGACATAAGAATAAATAATAATACAAATATTCATAAGCTAGATGACAAAATTCTGATTGAAAACCTGACATTCGATTTCAAAATTAATGACAGTTGGATACCATGGAGCTATTTATCCGATGGTACTAAGCGGTTATTCTATTTAATTTCGGAGATAAATAGTTGTAAAAACGGTGTAATCCTCATCGAAGAACCAGAACTAGGAATCCACCCCCACCAATTGTACAAACTAATGCAGTTTATTAAAGAACAATCTGAGGATAAGCAAATCATTATTTCTACTCATTCACCATTAATACTGGATTCTCTGCAATCAAATGAACTAGACAGAATTATTGTTGCTAAGATCGAAAACGGAAGCAGCAAATTTGAACGTCTTTCAGAAAACCAGATCGCAATTGCCAAAAAGTATATGGAAGAAGTAAATGATCTAAGCTACTATTGGCTGCATTCAGACTTAGAAGAAAATGATTAAGATAGGACTTATTGGCGAAGACCCTACAGATACAGGTGCCATCAAACACTTAATGAAGCAGAAGTTTGGGAAGGGGTTTCATTTCTTCACATTATCCAAAAAGCAAACAGGGTCGAAGATGCTTAATCAAGCCGCGATCCGTGCCTATAATTTTGAGATACAAAAGCATAAGCCTAACCATATAATTGTCATTATGGATGCCGACGCTATTATTACTGAGAAAAATAAAATACAAGCAAAACAGGGCTTATACAATAACCGTAAAAAGGAAATTAATTGCAATAATATTTTACTGTTGAATATTTACGAGCTTGAAGCACTCGCTTTGGCGGATATAGATTCATTTAATGAGCATTACAATAGCAAAGTAAAATTTACCGGTAGCGTGTCTCATAAGGAAGATCCAAAGAAATACTTGAAAAATGAGACCGATAAGAAATATAAAGAAAGTGACTGTCCCGAAATTTTCAAGCATTTGCAATTTGACACCGTAATGAAAAACTGCTCCTATTTCGAAGAATTCATTGCAAACTTTGAAGATGTAGTGAAAAACTAAGTTAAACGTCTTGAAAACCACATAGGTTAGTGTAATTTTGCAAAATAAATGCGCAAACTATACAACATAAAAAACTTCATAGAGTGGCACGCCTTTGGCGTATGTTCAGCCATTGGTGAGCGCATGGGGGTGGCTACATCGCGTATCCGTCTTTGGTTTATATACATCTCATTTCTCACCATGGGTTCGCCGGTCATTGTTTATATGATCCTTGCCTTCTGGATGAACATCAAGCGATACATATTACTGCGCAGAAGAAACCCGCTTAAGTGGCTATAGCCGCGCCGCCTGCTTGTTTACTCTATACTATATTGATAACCAGAATTGATGAATTCCTACCGCGTCAAAGCCTTGGCCTGGTTGCAATTAAGATAAGTTTTAAAAAAGTTTTTAAAAATTGTTATCTTGCAACTTCAGAAAAATATCCTCAGGCTATGTCAAAACGTTGGCTAAGTATTTTATTGTCGTTATCAGCTGCCTCTCTTCTTTTTACCGCATGTAAAAAGAACATGAGTTCTGATGCTCCCCTACCTGCCACCTATTACCCGTCAGTGATCATTGGTAGTGACAATGGCCCCATCTATGCAATAGACCCTAATACAGGCAAAAAGAACTGGGAATGCAGCCAGCCAGGATTTCCGAGCTCTTTTTTCCCTTTCAAGCCCTCCCCGGTACTTTATAACAGTACAATATTTATGGCTAACTCCGGTACCGACACCATCTATAAAATAGATTCGAGAACAGGTTCTGTAAGGAAGAAAATGATTGTGACCATTCCTAACCCTTCTGGCGGCAGCCCGCTAGTGGCCCCACCATTTACTGTTGTGGCTACCCCCATCCTCGACGGTAAGCTGCTTTACCTGGCGACAACCAGTGGCGCATTTTATGCCATTGATACAGGTACCGGCTTAGCAACCTGGAATTTCGTTGCTGGCGGTCCTATCTATTCTTCGCCAACGATCTATAATGGCAATGTTTATTTTGGCACTACAACCGGGCAGGTATATTGCATTAACAAAACTGTGGGCCCTGACCCGGTAACCGGCCAGCCTATATGGGCTTACCCAGGGGCAAACACTCTTTCACCAGGCCTCAACCCGTCATTTACATCCTCTCCTTCCATCTGCCCGCCTTTCTTATATATTGGCAGCACAGGCGACAGCAGCATGTATTGCATGTATCTTAATCCTTCTCCCGATTACCTTCTCGCTTACCCTAATTCAGATACGCTTAGGTGGACGTACAAAACAGGTGGCTCTATCATTAGTTCTCCCGCTACTTTCGGCGGCGTATGTGTATTTGGCAGCAACGATTTCAATGTTTATTGCCTTGATACACAAACACACTCACCAAGATGGACTTTCCATACCAGCAGCCAGGTAAACTCATCGCCTTTTATTGACAATCAAACCGTGTATATAGGCAGCTACGATTACTTTTTGTATTCCATCAATATTGTGAATGGCTCAATGAAGTGGAAATTTAAATCTACAGGGTTAATAAAGTCAAGCCCTCTTCCATACCAGGGTACTATATTCATTGGCAGCTACGATGGCAAATTGTACGCTATCGATTCAAGCCAGGGCCAGGTTAAATGGTCATATCCTGTCATCGGCAATATAGAGTCGTCGCCTGTCATCGAGGATTATTCCGGCAAGCAGTATAACAGCGGCATCAGCGGGTTTACGAACTAAAACACTTATATTATTGATATTTTCAAAAGCTCTGGCCCCCAAAGCCGGAGCTTTTTGCTTAATCTTAAAAATATAATAAAATTAAAAATATCGATTGTTAATTGCAAAAATTCCTATAGGTGGAGATTTTCAAATTAAGTACCTTTATTTCCAAAGGGCTTAGAGCATATGCTGTATGCAGTAGTAGATATAGAAACAACGGGGAGTTTTGCAGCAGGTAATGGCGTTACAGAAATAGCTATAGCAATACACGACGGCAAGCAAGTCATTAATTTTTACGAGAGCCTGGTAAATCCACATACCCCGATCCCCTATTTTATACAGCGACTTACAGGTATAGACCATAGCATGGTGGCCAATGCACCCGCTTTTGAAGAAATAGCCGGCCAGGTATTTGAACTGCTACAGGACAAAGTATTTGTAGCCCACAATGTAAATTTCGATTACTCCTTCATAAAGCACCACCTGCAAAAAGCAGGTTACGAGCTGGACACAAAAAAGCTCTGCACCGTGCGCCTGGCAAGAAAAGTATTACCAGGGCTTAATGGATATAGCCTTGGCAAGCTCACACAGCGGCTCGGCATCAATCATGCTAATCACCACCGCGCCGGCGGAGATGCGCTGGCCACCGCCGACCTGCTTACAATGATCATCGAGAAAGACACGGAAGGGGTGATAAGTGGTATGCTCAAAGGCAGGAACAGCGAACAGTACCTGCCGCCACACCTGCCTGTAGCAGAACTGGAATCATTACCCAATACCCCGGGCGTATATTACTTTTACAATGCTGCCGGTAAAACCATTTATATTGGTAAAGCCAAGAATATACGTAGGCGCGTAAAAAGTCATTTCTCCAACAATAAGATAAACCGACAGAAGCAGGACTTTTTAAGGGAAACACACCGCATAAGCTATAAAGAATGCGCTACCGAACTGATGGCGCACATACTGGAAAGCGCCGAGATACGCAGGCTTTGGCCGGTATACAACCGCAGCCAGCGCGGCTTTCTGCCACAGTTCGGGTTAATAACTTACGAAGATATGCAGGGCTATAAACGCTTTGCAGTAGAAAAGAACAAGCGAAGCTTTAAACCAATATATACCTTCAATACCATTGCTGAAGGTCAGTTAAGGCTAAGGTCGCTGATTGAGGAGTTTGGCCTGTGCAAGCGCCTGTGCAACATAGCGTCCAGCATGGATTGCGGTTGCATAGAACATGCTTCGCCAACCACTTACAATGAAAAAGCAGAAGAAGCCATTAGCTGGATGCGCAAGCACCTGCCCACCTTCGCGCTTATAGACAAAGGCATAGACGACAATGAGCATAGCTGCATACTGATGATGGAAGGCAACCTATACGGCATGGGGTATATAACCGACAAAAAACAGCAGCTGCAAAGCATAGAGTCGGTACAAAAAACTATGGAGCCGTTGCAAGACAACGACTATATCCGCAACCTCGTCTTCCGCCACGCCACCGAGTATCCCGAAAAGTGCGTGATGTTTACTTCGTAAAACTGCTGCCATTACCCCTTTGCGAATTTTAAAACAATATAAGAGAAACTGCGTCTTTGCGCCCTTGCGCGAGATTCTTTCACACACGTTTCTTCCAGATTATCTAACTTGCAGGTAACTACAATTACCAGCTGAATTATGAGTAATGCCATTATAAAAGTTAATAACCTCGTAAAAAAATATGGGGACTTCGAAGCCGTAAAAGGCATCAGTTTCGAAGTAAAGGAAGGAGAGATATTCGGCTTGCTGGGGCCTAACGGCGCCGGTAAAACAACCACACTGGAGATCATAGAAACCCTGCGCAACAAAACATCGGGCGAAATAATAGTAGATGGCAAAGACCTGGACAAAGAGCCACAGGCAATAAAGAACATAATAGGCGTGCAGCTGCAGGCAGCAGGCTACTACCCCAACCTGAACCTGAAGCAGATCATAGACCTGTTCTCCGGCCTGTACAATCGCCACGTAGATCCTATGGCACTGCTGGACACAGTGAACCTGCGCGAGAAAGCAAAAAACAAATTCAAAGAATTATCTGGCGGGCAAAAGCAACGCTTCTCTATAGCTACCACACTCATTAACGAGCCCAAAATAATATTCCTCGATGAGCCTACCACAGGCCTCGACCCACAAGCCCGCCGCAACCTCTGGGACCTGATAAAACAACTCCGCGAGCGCGGCGCCACAGTAGTAATAACCACCCACTACATGGACGAAGCCGAAGAGCTCTGCGAACGCGTAGCCATAATAGACAGTGGCCAGATAATAGCCCTCAGCACACCAAACGACCTCATAGACAAACTACTGGCCACAGGCTTCAAACGCCCCAAAGCCGTAAAAGAAGCCAACCTGGAAGATGTGTTTCTGAATATGACAGGGAAGGAGTGGAGGGATGAATAGCCGCCTTTACTCGCCTCTAACGTAGAAACCCGTCAGCACACCTTTTCGGTGTCAGACGGGTTTCGTTAAGTATATAATAGCCGTTAACTAAACAAGAACGCAATATCATCCTTAGTCAGCCGCTTCATCATCGCCGTATCGTCTGATACCAGATCTGCTGCCAACGCACGTTTATGCTCCTGTAGCTGCAGCATCTTTTCCTCGAGCGTGTCTTTACAGATCAGGCGGTAGGCAAATATATTTTTGGTCTGGCCTATACGGTGGGTACGGTCTATTGCCTGCTGTTCTACAGCGGGGTTCCACCACGGGTCTACAATATATACATAGTCGGCCGCAGTAAGGTTAAGCCCTATACCACCCGCCTTCAACGATATCAGGAATACCCTGCACTCATGGTTATTCTGAAACTCCTGTATAGCATCTTCCCGCTCGCGCGATGTGCTGCTACCATCGAAGTATACATGGCTTATATTCTCCTCTTCCAGCTTCTTCCTTATCAGCCCCAGCATACCCAGGAACTGCGAGAACACAAGCACCTTATGGTCGCCTACATTCTCCGTTATCTCGCGAGACAGTTCATCCAGCTTTATAGAGTAGTTATGGAAGCGTTCTTCCTCGTTCATAATGGCCGGCGAGTCGCATATCTGCCGTAGCTTGGTAAGCCCTTGCAATATGTGCATCTGCGAGCGCTCTATGCCCTTCTCTTCTATCATGCCCAGTATCTGCGAACGGTATATGTTGCGGTAAGCCTCGTATATCTTACGTTGCTCCGCACCCATTTCGCAGTAGAGTATGGTCTCTGTCTTTTCAGGCAGGTCCTTTGCCACTTGTTCTTTAGTACGGCGTAGCAGGAAGGGGTGTGTCAGCTTCCTCAGCTGCTGCTTCACCTCATCTTCCCTGAATTTATCTATCGGCGTCGCAAACTCGCTCATGAAAAACTCCCGGCTGCCCAGCATACCGGGGTTCAGGAAGTTCATCTGGGCATACAGGTCAAACGTATTGTTCTGCACAGGCGTACCGCTCAGCGCCAGCCTGTTCTTACTATTCAGCAGCAGCGACGCCTTAGCCACCTGCGACTGCGGGTTCTTTATCGATTGCGACTCATCCAGCACCACGTAGTCAAAAGGTATCTCTTTAAATGCCTTTATATCGCTACGCATGGTGCCGTACGTGGTAATGATAATATCAAACTTGTCGTAAGCGCCAGGGTTCACATTCCGCTTAGGCCCGTGGTGTATCACGTGCGTCAGCTCCGGCGTGAATTTCTTGATCTCATTCTCCCAGTTATACATCAGCGTGGTAGGGCACACTACCATAAATTTCACATCTTTATGGGCATTCTTATAATGCTGAAAAAATGCCAGTGTCTGCACCGTTTTACCAAGGCCCATGTCATCAGCCAGTATACCGCCCCACCCTGCCTCGCTCAAAAACATCAGCCATTGAAACCCTGCGAGCTGGTAGGGCCTCAGCGTAGCCGTCAGATGCTCGGGCGGCTCCAGCAGGCTATAATCATTGGTGAGTATGTGTTCCAGCTTCTCTTTCTTCACTTCCAGCTCTTCCTGCAGCGCATCCTGGTCTATCTCATTAAGCAGCTCATCAAGCACGCTGAAGTGGTATTTCTTCAGCCGCAGTTTATTGCCCTTTGTCTCTCCCATTTTCAGGAGCAGGGTATATTTCTTCAGCCATTCTTCCGGCAGCAAGCCTATAGATCCATCGCCTAGTTTCACAAAGTTCTGGCGTTGCGCCAGTGCCTTCTTCACCTCAATGATCGACACTACCTGCTCCCCAAACTTCAGCTCCACAGAAGCATCAAACCAGTCTATGCCACTGCTCACCTGCACCTGCGTTTCAGGCTTGTGCACATTTACCCGCAGGTTCTTCAACCCGTCAAAGCCGCGCATATCCACACCCCATTCCCGCATTAGCTCTGTAAACCGGTAAAACCAGTTATTGGCAAGCACAGCGGTTGCAGGCAGATGAAAAAACTGTTCTTTCTTATTAAATTGTATATCCGTATGCAGCGTTTGCAACAGATCTAAATATTCTGTCTCCGCCTTTTCATTCCGCTTCAGGATCTTCACGATACCATCATGCGGCAGTATCACATCGCCAAAAAAGCCTGGCTTTATTTCCACGCCATTATACTCGTACGCCGGTTGCAATACCAGCACCTGGTCGCGCTCATTCAGGTACAGCCGTAACCCCGGCTTCGCCTGCGTCACATGCTCTATCAGTTCTTCAGAGAAATGCACATGCACTTCCTTGCTCCACGTCATTAATTTATCGGCCAGGAAATCATGCCACTTGGCCGCCGGTATCATCATCTTCCCATCAGGGAGAAACTCTTCCGACAGTTTCACTTCATATAAGCTACCCACAGAATACACCCTGTTATCATGCACTATCAGTGCGGAGTTAAGCAGGGTCACTTCTTTATGGGCTATGGTATTGTTATCTATTATCCATTCCAGCGTCACGCTGTATTGTTTCCCTTCATTTTTCACTATAAGCTGCGGATGCACAGGCTTGTCCGAAAACTCTATAGCCTGCAAGCTCGTAGACGATAGCGCTTTACCCTTCTTCTTTATATACAGGAACGGATAAGCCGAATACCTATCCAGTAACTTCTGGTACTTCGGCAGCAAATACTCCCATACCTGCTCCTGCACTTCCCCGGCAGGCACATCTTTCAGTATAGTATCGTAGTCGTGCAGAAAATCGCCAAACGGCAGGTTCTTCTTCAGGAATTTTAATAGCTCTTCCTTCAAAAATTTCCTGATCACCGGCAGCATATCACGCTCGTCATGGCGGTAATGCGTAGGGTTTATGTATTGGCTCAGCTCCAGTTTTTCAATGCTCCCAGTAAGGTTGCGCTCGTCATCGTCTGCAGTGCCGGCAATAAGCAGCACATCCACAAACGGGAAGGTAGCTACACTCGTATCCAGCACTATTCCCAGCCGCTTTTCTTCCGCCGGGGCTACTATCGTTTCCACCACCTCAGCAGCCTTCACCGGCTGTTTCGACTCTATCTTTTTAATAGAAGGGTCCAGCACGCGCAAAAACGGTTTATTGTTCTCGTAGGTAAACGTAAATTTATTGGTCAGGTCATCGCTCAGGCTATAACCATATTGTTCCAGTAGTTTATTTTTCTGCACGTCCCAGTTCTGCATCGACTGGAAGTGCTGTGCCCCATATACCTTCACCACCTGCATAAACAGCGCCGCCTTATGCACACACAGCGGATGGCTTTTTTCACCACACCCGCACGATGTATCAAAGTAACGCTCTTCGTTCTGCTTTATAGTTACGTGGTAATTCTTGCCATCCTCATCCGGCACATCAGCCTCTATACGGTCATTTTTATTCACCGTTATCACCGCCCTGCTGCCATTAGCTATGCGCTCCGCTTTTTCCAGCGAATCAGCTGCAGTAAATATTTGCAGCATCTGTTTATTTATCTGCCGCATCCGCACCACGGTATGCTTCTGGTCATACGTAATATTCGTATTCTCAAAAAAGCCGCTCTGCAGTATATCATTCAGCTGAAAAAGCGCCGCCACCTCGTGCCGGCATATCTCCCCCAGGTTATAAGGGCACTGGCACCTTACAGATATTTCGCTGGGCTGCAGATACTTGTTGATGGTGACCGTATAATAATTCTGGTACAGGTCGTTACGCACACGAAAGCGTACCTGCTCCAGCAAGTGGTCCACATCCAGCATTTGAACACCTGATGTATAAAAAATCTTTTTACCACGTTTTATCACCTCTTCGGTGCCATGGTTGTATACGTATCTGAGTAATGAGGGTAACGACATTTATCCGGTCTCCAGTTCAAAAAAGGCAATCTGCAAAAGTACCGAAAAAACAGGAGGAAAAGATGAAAGGAGTATAAAGATATGTTAAACGGGGTATAAATATCCTCAAAACAACACTACCCCGCGCTTGTCATCCTGAGGAACGAAGGATCTATACTCCCGCAAGAAGCCCAATAGCAATGTCAACCTGATCCCTGTCCAAGGGCGCTGAACCCATGCAATAAGCTAAATCAAGGCGAAACAAAATAAGAGAAGAAAATACTTTAGGCACTTAACCCAGTCGCTACTATTAAACATCCGTTGCGTCGCACCCTTGTACGTCCCGCTCGCTACTGCCCCATAGCACCGTCATTTCGCAACGAAGTGCAGCGCAGCAAACGAAGTGAAGAAATCCCCTGAGAAGTAGCAATTGGCAACATCAGGGAACTGCCTTCCTTATTGCGGCAGCAAACTACAAAGCACGAGCAAGCCCAATCAAGCCGTCATTTCGAAACGCAGTGCAGCGCAGCAAACGAAGTGAAGAAATCCCCTGAGCATAAGCAATTGGTAACATCAAGGGAACTGCCCTCCTTATTGCGGCAGCAAACTACATAATATTAATTATTAATTCGCATGTCAAATGAAACAAAGGTTCAGCTTAGCATATACCTAACAAGACAAACACTTTTGATATCTTTATTATCAAAAGAAATAGCCATGAGCGTTGAACCACAGCATGATTGTGATAAAGCAGATAATAAAATAATTGAAGACGTTAATACTTATGGCTGGTCAGTGGTAATGATTGAAGCGATAGCTTACCTTCCTTCTTTCGCATACACAATTGGTTTATGGAAAACCTATAGCCATCCTGAGATTATTGCATTTGGTTTAACTGTTAAAACGCTGCACCTTGTTTTGAACGATTTGGGAGATGCTATTAAGAAAGGCAAGCCTTATGAGCCTAATGTTAACTATTCTGATATTTTTGAAAATAGCGATGTTAAATTAATTCCGGTAGATAGGAGAAATATTAAAGATTATTTTGGATATGCAATATGGTTTAACAAAAATGCCGAGTTTCCCGCAATGCAATTAGTTTGGACAGACCGGAATAATAAATTTCCATGGGAAGAAAATTACCAGGAAGAATTTCTCTACCGACAACCATTACTGGACAGAAATGCACGGTTCAAATTCAGAGAAGCGAAAAATTTAGGAATTTTTACGACCCGCCAATGGCTAGAGGAAAATAAGCCTATTTTAAGAGTGGTACATGATGAGGATGGCGATTGGCAATTTTTAACCGGCGATCAAATGCCTAGTGACATGAAAATCGTTGCCTTGGAACAAATGGTTTTGAAAGACAATTCACTCAATGACATTTTCAACCTTGATTATGGGAAGGCTGCGGACAGAACTAAAATAGGTGGTGAATGGAAAAGAAGCACGTTACCTTCTGAAGAAGATTGAATAAATGCTTTACGTAAAAATTTTTGTCATCCGCATCCACTTAATCACAGTAGGTAAATCTAGTTTACTACTTAGCCGCCACAACAGCCTTCGTCGCCTTTTTTCCCACTCTTCTTTTCTCCCGCGCCAAATAAGCAGCCTTACTTTTCCGTATAAACTCACTAAGTTCTTTCAGTTCTTCTTCGGTCCAAGGTGTTGATCTCATGGAGAAATCTACATTTTCCGGCTCCTTGATAAACCCCATAACTACAATCTTTGAGACACTGTAATTTACGAATTATCCACCATAAAATTATCAACTTTTTGCCATCCACACGTACTCGCACATCCTTAAATCTTCTAATCCGAAAAATCTTAGTTCACACTCCATCCCTCAGCATCATAGCATTACCCACGGCCTGCCCCATAGTATTATTAAAATAAGCAAATACCGTTTTCTTCTCGCGTAGCCAATCTTTTACATAGCCAGCATATTCATGTAAAAAATCAGCCTCATAGCTGCCGCGATAATCGCCTTTTTCTCCATGAAAACGCAAGTACACAAAATCGCACTCCATATCTATAAGCGGCGTGGCAGATTTTGGCATATCGTGCACCACTACACCTGCTTTATAAACTTCCAGCAGCTGGTACACCTTATCATTATACCACGACTTATCTCTAAACTCCAACGCCAGTTTCCAGTCCCCTGCACCATCAGTAGCTACAATATCATCTAGCAGGCCACGCACCTTGTGGAACAAAGAAAATCTTATACTCGCAGGAAACTGTATCAGCACACAACCCTTTTTATTGCCCGTGGCATTTATAGCCGTAAAAAAGCGGTGTACATCTGCCGGGTTATATACCAGCTCTTTTTCATGGGTAATACCACGCCACAGCTTGTAGGTGAACCGGAAGTGTTCCGGCACATCATTTGCCCACCGATCTACAGTGCGCGCCATAGGTATCTTGTAAAACGAGCTGTTTATTTCTACCGAGTTAAACAAGGAAGCATAGTAGCACAGCCTGCTCCGCTCCTGGTATTCAGGTGGAAAATGGCTTTTATTAGGTACAGGCAACACCACATTGCTAGTTCCACAGTAAAAAGTAGCCTTCGATTGTTTTTTGGGCACAGCGCACAATTAGTTATCATACTGCTATACAAACTGTACCAAGATAATTTGTCTATAGAAGTTACCAAATTCTAAAAATTCTTTAATCCCAAAAATCCTAGTTCGGACTCATATTCAAACACCGTACCTTTTCCCTAAAAAATGCCTTTCAAAATGAGCCATTACTATCTATCCACAAGCAGCCTCTTACCGCAAGAGTACCCACCACTTTTCGTAGCACCAAAACCCAATGAAAACATAGCTCACTCCTCCCCAATAATCGACCTCAAATCCACTCCAGGCAAGGCCTTATATTTTCACGCAGTAACAACTTATCGCTACGAATCACCAACAAGATCAACTACTCAACCAATCAATTCCGTAGTACCCAAACACAATGAAAATATAGCGCACTCCTCCCCAATAATCAATCTCAAATCCGCTACTGTAAAGGTTCTGCGCTTTTGCAACATTTACCAAACATCAGCAAATAAACAGCGCTCTTCTCGCGCCCTTTTCCAAAAATTCTTTAATTCTATAAATTCCGGTTCAGACAATGAAAACATGCTTTCTCCTCCCCAACAATCGGCCTCAAAGCCACGCCAGGAAAGGGCTTCAAATAAACATAAAATATTTTAATAATAAGTACACGCTACGACTAATCAACCAATTAACTAATCAACCAATCAACCACCCCTCATCATCCTGATCGGCTTCACAAACACATACAGGAAAAACAAAGGCTTGGGTAGCCTTACAAACTTATAATCAAGAATAGAAGGAGTAGCCAGGTAGCCGATGTGCCGGGTTATCATCCGGTACTTATCACCAGCGCTGTCTTTAGACCGCAGCTTTAAACCAAAGTTGTTCCGCCAGGTGCGGTCAACGGTATATTGGTGCCTCACAAACAGCTTCCTGAGCCACGGGGTTATAGAGCCTGCCTTTTTATAAGGCATATCCATCTGCACGCCCAGCAGCGCATCCGCCATATCCACCCCTATCGACAGCACCCTGCTAAACTTATAAGTATGGCTGCACTCCCACACATAGTTCCAGTCTACCATCGCGCCATCTTTGAGCACTATGGCCAGGTCCATCACATTCTTCAGTGAGGTCCATTGCTCCCGTATCCCATGGTGCGACAGCATGGCTATAAAGTGCTTCGTCGGCGACAGCAGTTGCACCTTGTTGCCACTCAGCACCTCTTCTTTCAGGTCGGTAAACAAATACTCATTGGCTATGGGTATGGCAGTCTCAAACACCGGGTCATTCAGCAGCGAGTGAAACTCCGCCAAAAACCTCCGTTTGCCATTCACAAACATCAGGAACTTGAACTCCCGTATATGGCTGATATAAAACTCCTGGAACTCCTCAGGCGCCTCAAACCCTATGGCATATCCCGCATCTTCCATTACCTTCCGTATGGCATGAACATCCTCCACTCGCGGATAAATAAGAAAGTCCAGGTCAGAAAACTCCCGCAGGTTAATATCATTATAAAACTGCAGGCTGAACAAAGCGCCCTTATATGGCACCGCGGTAATACCCGCACGTTGAAACAGCTCACTAAGCCGCAGCAACTCCCGGTAATGCTCAAAATTACTGAGGGTTATCTGCATACAGTCGGCCTGGAGTCGGCCACTTACCTCTGCATTTATCTTTATCTCGGAAAACACCTTATTTACCACAGGCCGTATTTTATGCGCGCGCACTATATCGTAAAACAGCTTCCAGTCTACCTTGTTGCTTTCCAGGTAACCGGTAAGGTCTTCAGCTGTTGCAGTACCTAAAAATGCCCTGCATATCAGCAGCAGCGCCACTACCTCGGGGATGTTACCTTTTTCCAGCTCCCGTATGATCATCATAGCTTTTGCTTATTATACATCTCCCTGAAAATACCATCCCTCGCTATCAACTCCTCAAAGCTACCCTTTTCAGCAACAGCGCCATCTTTCATTACGTAAATAATGTTGGCCAGCCTCAGGTTGTACAACCTGTGAGATATCAGTATCACCATCCGGTCTTGGGCATACTGCTTCAGGTTTTCAAATATCTCATATTCGGCAATGGCATCAATGCTGCTTGTAGGCTCGTCCAGCACTATAAGCCGGGCATTTTTATAGAAGGTCCGGGCCAGGGCCAGCTTCTGCCATTGCCCACCACTAAGCTGCGCACCGCCATTAAATATGCGCCCCAGCCGTGTCTGGTAGCCAGCATGCAGCCCTTTAACGAACTCCTCTATACCGGCCACACGGGCCGCATCCCGCACATCATCCGTATTTACAACCCCATCCTTTGCCAGCGCTATATTCTCTTCCACTGTAAGAAAGAACTTCTCAAAATCCTGGAACAGGAAGATCGACTGCTTTCTATATTCCTCATCAGCTATATCCCTGATATCCGCGTCCCCCACCCTTATACTCCCCGATTGTACGGCATACATCTTTGCCAGCAGCTTTACCAGCGTAGACTTGCCCGAACCATTCTCACCCACAATAGCAATGATACCGCCCTCAGGGCAACTAATAGAAACATCGTGCAGCACCTGCTTACCAGTATGCGGATAAGTGAACGACAGGTGCTCAGCCACTAATCCCTTACCCGCAGCAGGAAACGAAGAGCTACCCTCTTTACCGTTATGTGCAATATCAAAGAACGCGAAGATGTCTTTCAAAAAAAGCCGCTGCTGAAATATCTGCACCAGCGACTGCAGGAAGTTCTTAGATGCCGCCTGCAGCCGCTGGAAGCCCTGCAGGTAAATGATAAACACCCCCACAGTGATAATGCCTAGCCACGCATTCTTTGCCAGCGCCACAAAAATGGCCACCATTACTATCACCTCTATAGCCTGCGCTATAAGGCTATACACCGTAAACTTCTTATTGATGCCCTGTTTCTCCTTATAAATAATATCCCTGATAGTTTTATACTTCTCTATAAAAGAACTACCAATGCCAAACGACCTGACCTCTTTAGCAAACGTAACTCCGGTAAGCACCTGGTGATAGTAGTTGGTCTCCCGCTCCATAGACACATACTTTTTATCCAGCTTAAACAGCCGGTAACCATAATACCATTTGATACAGGCAAGGGGTATGGATACTGCTACAAATATGACCGCATAAAACCATTGCAGCTTAAAAAAGAACCCTATCAGCAGCAGCAGCGAAAGACTGTTGAGGATAAGGGCATTGATATTGTTTAAGAACACAGGCGCCTGGTGAATAGACTGTTGTTGCGCCATATGCAGCGTATCATGATACTCAGGGTTCTCATAATATTCAAGGTCTACTTCAACAGCCTTTTCAAAAACCTGTTCTGACAAATAGTTGGTCAGCCGCTGCAACTGTATGGTATTGATATAAATGGTAAACTGTATAGCAACTGCTAACAGGAACTGTACGATGGAAAACCCAAGTATAGCGGGCAGTATCTTGTCAAAACCGGGCCTGTCAGCACGAACCAACAATTCCAGCAGCACCTTAATAAAATACAGCGATGCGACGGGCAAAACCGCCTGAAGCAACAATAGGAAAACATTGACTACAGATAATGCCTTACCTGAATCCCAGATAAGCAGCACTGTCCGGTAAAGATCCTTCCTAAAAACCTTGAATTCGTTGTATTTCATCGGCACGCTCATTTCGGGACACGATCGTCAAACAAATATAAACGCTAAACACGTCATTAACGATGCCACACGAAATGTTGTACTGTAACGTTTGTAAAAAGCGCCCGTACTTCACTGGATCTTTTGCGTAATTAATACCACAGCAGGAATGATCTTATCATTGGTACATGGATAGCTCGACTCATATAGGGCAAAGGTCTTAAACCGTTTATCTTCAGTAAACACCTCCAGGCTGCCGCTTTTCTTCTTATCAACTTTAATAAAAAACCACCCGTTTATAGCGAGCAATTTGCCTACCACAGAAGAATACTCGCTCTTATACATAGCAGGCAATATGGTAAAGCATCCCCTATCGATGATCAACCCAAAGGAGCAGGCAAGTTTGGTATTTAAAATGTTGTCTTCGACAAATGTGACATTGGCTTCATGCGCTAAAGCCCTTTTTCGCGCATCTTCCAGCGCTGTGATTGATACGTCGGTAGCAGTTACCTCAAAACCTTTTTGTGCCAGAAAGATTGCTTGCTCACCTGTTCCGGTGCCTATGTCAAGTACTTTCCCGGTACTAACATTGCATTTATC
>Ga0206843_10134_pt1 | contig 24661 bp, 19 predicted proteins | sample Alteio_BWOrgCont_21_FD_152869 | JGI IMG/M metagenome (GOLD analysis project Ga0206843, IMG submission 152869) | Enriched cells from forest soil in Barre Woods Harvard Forest LTER site, Petersham, Massachusetts, United States -... | ecosystem: Environmental > Terrestrial > Soil > Temperate forest >...
ATAACAGGGGATGTGTATGCGAGTAATATTACATTATCACCTGGTGCAGAAGAAGAGGCTGGAAGTAGTATAATTAGTGGCCACATGATGTTGCAAGATGGTGCAGTTTTAGACCTTGGTACAAGTACTATATCTTCACCTGCAGTTACTGCTAGTGGTAATTTAACTTTAAAAACAGTTCTACTAGCAAATGGTACTGTAGGTAACATATCTGCTAATATTTTGAATTTGAATAGTTCATCTACTATAAATCTTGTGTTAGATACGAGTAATTTGGGGCTTAACCCTCAGACATTTGTTATATTTAGTGGTAACACTTTAAATGGGACACCAACCGTTAGCTTTGCGCAGCAAGGCTTGTATCAGTTTAATTATGTTGGTAACGAAGGTGTTGTAAGTACTGGTATAAGTTCTGACGTTGTTTCCTCAGCTATAACTACAAATGTCGCTAACAACGTAATCTCTACTCAGCTTGCTGGCATTGATTTTTCTCAGCAAACTGGGAATATGGCTCAGATACTAGCTTCTATAGCTACAAGTACTCCTGAGGTAGCAGATGAAATAGCGACACGTGCATTTACTACTTCCGATCAGAGCGTTGCAGCTAGTACAACAACAACTTCTGTGCTCACAAACGCAATAGATGTCCAAGTGGCACCAAGTTTTACTGATACAGAAAGCTCAACTACTTCATCTGGAATATCAAATTCAAATTCTGGAAATACATCTAGTGATACAGATGATTCATCTGGAACGATAGACACTAATTCTGGAAGTTCAAGTGATTCAAATAGTGGTTCTAGTACTGCCCCATCTTCCGGTGATGGGATGGCGCAAAGACAAAAAGGAGTGTGGGCTAAGGGTTTCGCCACTCAAGCTTTGCAAACAATGAACGGCACAAGTTCTGGTAGTAGATCAACAACAATAGGGGTAGCACTTGGGATTGACACTATGATTAATGAGGCCCTTACTCTAGGGGTGGCTGGAACTTATTCAGATGGTCATATTAGAATGAAGAATAAGCTTAATGGTAATAGAATTACCTCAAAATCCTGGATGGTTAGTATGTATTCTATGTATGAATTTCCCCATCATTGGTTTTTGAGAGGTAGTGTTTTAGGCGGGGTTAGCAATGTTTCTAGTCGAGGATTGCAGCTTTTAAGTGCAAACCATTATACAGTCTCTACAGCTAACTATTCTGCTAATTCATATACTCTTGATGCTTCATTGAGTTATAGGTATATGCTAAAAAGACATTTGATGTTGCTACCAGCTGTTGGTATTTCAGCAAGTTTTAATAATGGCAACGGGTATAAAGATAGTGGTGTTGGTTATAGTCGCAACATTCATAAGAAAAGTGGTTCGAGTTATAAAGGATATTTTGGAGTAACTTTATCAACATCTATAGAAGTTTCTGATGATTCAAGGTTATCAGCCTCAATAAATAGCAAAATAACACATCAATATGCCGGTAGAAATCCAATGACGCTGACACAAATATCAGGTCAGTATGGAGTAATCACTTCAAAATCAGCAAAACCAATAAAAAACATGTATGATACAGGTATAGATTTGTCATTATGTAATGATGCTATGGAAATAGGAGGAGGATATGATTATGGAGTTGCTACGCATTACAAAAGCCATAGTGGGTATGTAAAGCTAAAAATCAAATTCTGATTTTAACTTCTTGCTTTTATTATATTATAACAAGTCTATTATACAATTTCATCTGATGGTTAGTATAAAATAAAATTTTTATATAATATGTCAATTAACATTCTAAAAGTACGTTTTTCATTATGTCAAAAGTAAAGTTACTCATTAAAGAAAAATTAAAAACTCCAAAAGGACGGATATTTGCTTGGTTTATTACCATTATATTATTGTGGTTTTCTTATAAAATATACGTATGGAAAAATTCTGAATCTACAGATAATGCATACTTAGATGGGTACATTACTTTTGTAAGCCCGCAAATAAGCGGTATTGTTCGGGAATTGTATTTTTTAGAAAATCAAAAAGTTGTGAATGGCCAACTCCTCGTAAAAATCGACGATAAGGATTCTAAAGCCTCGCTTGAGAAGGCAGAAAACGCAGTTGAAGCAGGAAAAATTTCTGTAACTCTTGTAGATTCAAAGATTGAACTTTCAAAGATTGAGATTCAAAAGGCGCAAGAGGCAATTTCTGTTGCTGATGTAGATTTGCACAATAATATGAAAGAATTTCAAAGAGTTACAAAATTGACTCGTGATGATTTTAGCACTAAAAAATTACTTGATGATACTTCTTTATCTTTAAAAACAGCAGAAGCACAGAGTAACACAGCAAAGTTATCATTACAGGCAGCAAAACAAAATTTAATTTTACTAGAACAAGAAAAACAATTCGAACTTGCAAAGTTACAGAATTTAGAAGCTGAGCTAGTTCTTGCTAAAAATAATCATGATTACACATCCATATTATCACCAGTTGATGGAATTATTACAAGTAGTTCAGTGAGAAAAGGAGGTTATGTGAGAACAGGAGCTCAAATATTTGCTATAGTTCCTACAGAACGACGTTATATAAGAGCAAATTTTAAAGAGACACAGATAGCAAAATTTAAGCCAGGTATGAAAGCTAAGATCGAATTTGATGTAATAGATAATGAAATTTTTGATGGAGAAATTATCAGTTTGTACCCCGCTACAGGCTCAAAATTTAGTCTAATTCCAACGGATAATGCTACAGGTAATTTTACTAAAATTGTGCAGAGAGTGCCTGTGTATCTTAGTGTAGAAATTCCTGAAAAATACAAAGAAATGCTGGTAGTTGGATTATCTGCAGATGTTTCAATAAGAACTGATCAATAAATACTATGGAGACCATTATTAAAAATCAAAAAAAACCAAAATTCTCAAGAAGAAATATGGCTTTTTTAGGAATGGTGGTTGGCATGTTTATGGCAATTCTAGATATTCAAATAGTGGCTAGTTCTTTGCATGTTATTGCTGCAGGTTTATCTGCAAGTCAAGATGAGTTGTCTTGGGTCCAAACTTCGTATCTCATAGCAGAAGTTATCATTATACCTCTCAGTGGATTTGCTGCGCGCCTCTTATCTACAAGAATATCATATAGTATTGCAGCTTTAGGTTTTACTATTATGAGCGTTATGTGTGCATTTGCAACCAATCTAGAATCTATGATTATTTTTAGAGCATTCCAAGGTTTTTTTGGTGGAGCCATGATTCCTACAGTTTTTGCGACCATTTTCATGGTATTTGAACCTAAAGAACGTCCACTAGTTTCAGTCATAATAGGTCTTGTAGTGACAATGGCTCCTACTCTTGGTCCCACTATCGGTGGATATATAACAGATGCTACTTCTTGGCATTTTATGTTTCTTCTCAATGTGATTCCTGGAATCTTTGTATGTACAATTGTTTTTCTTTTTGCTGATTTTGATGAACCTGATTACTCTCTTCTTGAGGATTTTGATTATATAGGGGTAATATTACTAATATCGACATTAGGGATATTCCAGTATATTCTTGAAGAGGGGGCTAGAAAACTCTGGTTTGAAAGTGATCTAATAATAGGTCTTTCTCTGTATGTAGTGTTTGGGTTATTTTTTTTAATTTATCATGAGCTTACTACAGCAAAACCAATATTAAATCTTAGAGCTTTTAGGCATAGAAACTTTGCTATAGGATGTGTTCTTTCAGGCGTGCTCGGTATCGGTTTATATGGTTCTGTATTTTTGCTTCCAGTTTTTCTTGGCAATTCTGCTGGTCTTGATACTTTGCAGATTGGTATTATTATGGGCGTAATGGGAATAAGCCAATTTATATCAGCTCCTGTTGCTGGGATGATAATGAAAACAAATCCAGACAGACGGATTATGATGTTTTTTGGTCTTATAGCTTACGGCTTTGGATGTTATTTAAATAGTTTTTTAACACCAGACAGTAGATTTTATGAATTAATGCTTCCTCAGATGATTCGAGGATTTTCTGCAATGTTTTGTTTCATTCCAATAAATGATATGGCTCTTTCTGCTCTTCCTAGAAATGAAATACAAAATGCGAGTGGTTTATATAATCTTATGAGAAATCTTGGAGGGGCATTTGGTCTTGCAATAATAAATTTAAAAGTTAATGATGATTCAGTGATAAACAGGGATATAATTTCTTCAAATGTTCCTGAAACTAGTGAGATTGCACAGAATGGTCTCGCAAATATAGCAAATATGGTGGATGGGCAAGTAGGTGATGTAGAAGCTGTAAGTCTCACTATCTTGAATAATTTGATGGTTAGAGATAGTTTTATCATCTCAATAAATAACGCTTTTGCTCACATTTCTGTACTATATTTTTTATCATTATTTTTAATATTTTTTGCCTCGAAAATGAATATTGTAACAGAGAATGAACCATCATCTCATTAAATTCATAATATCAATTTTATTATTTTGGGTATTGATTTCAGGTATAGTTGGAGTAGAACTTTATCCTATATTGTCTATATTGACTGTGGTAGTATTAGCTATTTTGTCTAATAAATTACGGTTAATGCCGGAACAATATTTAAAACCAATAAAATTCATTTGCTATTTTTTATGGTTAATGAGGGAAATTATTATCTCATCGTGGCAATTATCAAAAATCATTTGGTCACCTACAATGAATATTAGTCCTGGATTTATTGAATTAAAAACTGGAATGAATAGAAATTCAGTAAATTTAGTAATTTTTGCAAACTCTATAACACTTACTCCTGGAACTTTTACAACTAATATTGATAAAGATAATCTTACAGTACACGCAATCTCAAAAGATGCAGCAAGAGACTTAAACTCTGGTATCATGAAAGCCAGAATATTAAGCTATATTAATTAACTTACTATATAGAATTCTGCATGAGCAAAAAATATTGTAAAATAATCTTTAAAACTAATTTTTACTTACTATATTACTGAATAAAGCTCAAGTTTAGTTTGAAGAGGGCAAAAGTAATTTATCGGGTTTCACCTTTTGTCTCTCTCTGTCATATAGGCATTTAATGCTGGATCCAGTTAAGAAAATGGATCCCTGTTTTGCAGAGATGACGAGGTGACTATATATGGTTACTCTACATTAATGGACTTGGCATAATTAAAAAAAATACATTAAGGTTATTATGTCTACAGAATCAAAAAAATTTACTGCCGAAGTGGGGAAAGTTCTCCATTTAATGATACATTCTATTTATACAAATAAAGATATTTTTATTCGGGAGCTAGTTTCTAACTCTTCTGATGCTTGCGATAAGTTAAGATATTTGTCTCAAACTAATGCAAAACTACTTTCTTCAGATGAGGAATTAAGAATTTTAATAACGGTGGATAGGGAAAAAAGAACAGTAATTGTAGAAGATAACGGAATTGGTATGAATTATAGCGAGCTCGTAGATAATTTAGGTACTATTGCGAAATCTGGAACACAACAGTTTATTTCACAGCTTACAGGGGATAACAAAAAAGATAGTCAGCTTATTGGACAATTCGGAGTAGGTTTTTATTCATCATTTATGGTTGCAGATAGTGTCACTGTAATTTCTAGAAAGGCTGGGGAAGAGCAAGCTAATAAGTGGTATTCCGAAGGAGAAGGTGAATATCAAGTTGAAGAAACTGAGAGTGACATAAAACACGGTACAAGAGTCATATTACATATCAAGGAAAATTTAGATGATTATATTGATCATTTTAGAATCAAGCATATTGTAAAAACTTATTCAGACCATATTGCTATTCCGATATTTTTTATTGATGAAGCTGGAAATAAAGTACAAATAAACTCTGGTTCTGCTCTTTGGACAAGGCCTAAAGCAGATCTTACAGAAGAGCAATATCAGGAATTTTACAAAAGTGTTTCTTATTCTGCGGATACACCATGGATTACAATGCATAATAGAAATGAAGGAGTTGTTGAATATACAAATTTATTATTTATTCCATCTACAAAAACGTTCGATTTATTCCATCCAGACAGAAGAAGAAGGGTAAAGTTATATATTAAAAGAGTATTCATTACAGATGAAAATATAGATATAGTTCCACATTATATGAGATTTCTGCGTGGTGTTATCGATTCAGAAGATTTGCCACTTAATATAAGTAGAGAGAATCTGCAGCATAATGCAACAATAGATAAAATTAGACACTCTGTGACAAAAAGAGTCATCGCAGAATTACTCAGAAAGAAAGCGGACGCACGAGTCGAGTATGAAGTTTTTTGGAAAAATTTTGGCGCTGCCATGAAAGAAGGGCTATGTGAAGTTACAACAGATTCAGACAAACTTTTGGAAACTTGTATTTTCTATAGTGCGAAACATGACAAAATGTTGTCACTCGACGAGTATATTGCAGATCTACCAAGTGATAGTAAGACTATATATTATTTAAGTGGAGAAAATCCGGAAAAAGTAAGAAATAGTCCACAAATAGAAGGATTTTTATCAAAGAATACTGATGTTCTAGTTTTTTCTGACCCAGTTGATGATTTCTGGGTAAATGTAGTGCATAAATATAAAGATTATGAAATAAAATCAGTGACTAGAGCAAATATTGATATTGATAATAAAGCAGAGGAAAATTCAAAAAAAGATAAAGGACTAGAGAATGATAACAAAGAAAGGTTAATAGATTTTTGTAAACGCGTACTAGAAGGTGCGGTGAAAGATGTAATAATTTCTAAAAAACTTACATCTAGCCCTGTTTGTATAAGTGTTGGAGAAGGAGACATGGATATAAGAATGGAAAGATTTTTAATTGAACAAAAGCAATTACATAAATCTAGCTCTAAAATACTTGAAATAAACATATCTCATCCAATTTTATGCAAAATGTCAGACGCAATATCAAGTAACACAGATACTATGAAATACGAGACTATATTGTGGCTTTTATTTGATCAAGCATGTATATTGGAAGGTGAGCCAGTTAAGGATGTAACAAAATTTAGCAAGAGACTTATAGATTTGTTGCAGGTAGCTTGATTATTGTAGATTCCTTAAACTTACTATGCGTTGCTTGACAGTTCGCTTATTTATAACCCGAATTTCTGAACTTTTACAGAAATAATAAAATGTATCATTTGTTCAAAGTAATTGATTATAATATCTCCAGCCTTTATTCACAGGAGACTGATCATTGTATGGATAGATGTCGTCTAAAAGGCAAAAAAGGTGACCAAATCAACGCAATATTTGCATCTATTGGCTTTCAACTTCACAGAGACTAATATATGTGTGTAAGAATGGAATTTGAGGGAAACTATATTACCCCAAAATCTGTTCTTTGAGAGCATGTAGGATATGTTGTGTAAGACAAGTTGAATCATCCGTTGCATCAGAAAATTTCAAATTAGATAAACAAAATACATCCAGTTTTTTTATAATTTGTCTTGATTTATCATTATTAAGAGCAACAAGTTTTTCTAAAAGAGTAGCTCGAACTTCTGGTGCAGTTTTTGGATGTTCAAAAAGTTCACTTATATTTTTATGCGGTAAGTCCATTATTGTTTCCATTCTATGCGCAGACAATAAATCTTTAACAATCATATTATATTCTGTTTGAGAAACAATATCTAAAATTCCCAATATAGCAAGGGTAGAATCCTCATCGTTTCTAACTTTTAGTTGAGCTAAAATTTTTCTTTTAGTGGCTGTTTTAGCTTGATTATATAATACTCCAAAGTTTTTGTAATCGGTTCTGTAATCGCCATAGGCTTTGGCTGTTTTAGGAAATTTTGCTTCTGAGAATGCTGATTCTATGATCTCATCTGAGAAAGATTTATCATAGGCATTTTCTATTTTAATTGGTTTAAGTGGGCGATGATACTTTTTATCAGATATTGTATTAAATATTTTGTGCCGGTCAATTGTTAACTGAAGTTTTTTTACCTTTTCTGCACTGCTAAACATCTTGCCAGTATCTCCAGACGCTCTTCTATCCCTCTTCATACACAACACTGTTTGTTAAGTAATGAGGACAGAATATCACATTATTACTAAATTATTCCAATTTAAGGATTAATTAATAAATTTAATATTAATAATGGTGTTATAAAGTCACAATTTGTTACTAACCATTATACATTAATACATATAATTTAAAAAATTAGGGATAATAAGTTGCAAATCTTGTGTTTGGTTGATGTTATTATACTAATTTCCCATTTTTAAATGATCCAAACTGTTTTCTCAGATCTCAGTATGCTCACCTAATTTATATAGGAGCTGTCGCTGAATGTGAGAGATCACTGATAAAAGAGCGTAAAAATAGGGTATAGAACTTGCAAAGGAAAAGGTGTCTATAAAGGTCGCAAAGCAATCTTATCCGAAGAACAGATAGAGGAAATAAAGAAAAATACTATGTCTGTTAAACATACAAGGCATAATCTCTCTAAATTTCCTGGTGCATCTAGTTGCTTGTACTGCAGCTTATGCTATAAAAAAAATACTAAATTCTCACTATATTTCTTATAATAACCATCATTTCTTATCTCCTAGCTCTAAATTCAAGATACAATCCTAAATAAGCGTTCTTAATATCAATTAAGTAACTCTTATTGACTAATATATAATAATTATGTATTATTATTAACCAAAAAAAATAGATAAATATATGTATTCTATATCATTATCATTTTCATCTTGTCTGCAAGAAGCTCTCGATGCATCTTTGAGTGCTTTTATAGAAGAAAGAGGAATCCCAATCAATCTAGAGAAACTTGAGATTACAAAAGAAGAGTTTGAAGATTTAATAGAAAAGGCAAGGGAAAGGAGAGAAAGTGATGGAGATGAAAAGATTATAGAAAAACTTCATGCTATAATTATGGATATCCTAAATCAGCAGGATCCTAGAATAAATTATATATCCACCCTTACCGACGGCACTATTCTAAGAGTTGCGTCAGGTTATAATATGGGAGTTAAAGAAAATAAAGAACTCATTGATAAATCAGAGATTGATGTAGGTTCTAATTTTATAATGAAACAATGTAAAGAATTCATGGATAAATTAGGGACTGATATAAATTATGGTAATTCAAATGTAGAAGAAAAAGATTTAGTGTTGCGTAAATTTCCTTCTCCATTAATGAAGTTAGTCGGGATTCGGGAGCAAGAATACGATGAAAAAAATATAGCTTTGTTTTTTACTCATTTCCCTGAATATGCTAGAAAAGCAATCTATCTCTCCGGATCTTATGAGCCAGCATCAGCTGCATTAGAGGCTAATTTCTTATCACAAGAAACTTTAGAAATATTATTCAATCTCCATCCTTTTACTCGTTTAGCTTACCAATTATACCTTAACTCATCTTCTTGTGTAAAAACACCGATGGAGAGCTCAGATTTTTCAGCAGAAGAAATACGATTTATAAAAGAAACTGATATTTTACTTAGCAAAGGCTTTGATATAAATCAAAATTTTCTGGGAATTTCAATTTTGCATATAATTTTATTCCCATCTCCTGGAATATTTAACCATATAATACATAATCCAACCATAGATATAGATGCTCAAGATAGAGAGGGAAATACTATTTTAATCAGGGCGTGTCGAGAAAGTCGTATAGAGCATGTCAGGCTTTTATTAAACCGTGACGAGGCTTTATCCCCTGTCAATCTAAATATCAAAAATTATGAGAATAAAACAGCGTTATCGTATGCTATCGAAACACGAAATTTGGCACTAATAAATCTTCTCTTAGACAAAGGTGCTGATACCGACGCTAACTCTTCTGAAAACCACACTACAGGATTTGCAGATCAATTTATAGATGAGATAAAAGTAGATGGTATTCCAATAGAAGATGTTAAAGATACTGATAATAAAAATCCATCATATCTCTTGCGTGCAATAGAATTAGGCGAGCCTGAAATAGTAAAATCATTAATAACCCATGGAGCAGATATCTATGAGAGCTATAAAAATAGAATTATTTTATTCAAAGCTGTAGAAGATAGTAACGTTGAGATTGTTAAAATTATTTTAGACCATTATGAAGACGGTAAGATAAATGAGCTATATAATGGTTGGTCAGTACTTCATATAGCGATAATGAGAGAAAATGCAGATATGGTGGATCTTATACTGCAGTATGGAGCTGATCCAAATTTAGAACAAGGTGTAAAACCAAGGACGCAAACTGCTTTTGACATGTCCCTAAAGAGCTCCATAAAAATTACAAAATTATTGCTTAATAAAGGAGCTGATATAAATTGTATAGATGAACCTACTTCTCCACTTTTAAGGAGTTTTATTGACACTACCGTGTCTTTTGAGAAATCTGCACTTCTTCTTCTCCATGGAAAACCTAATATAGGGCATTTTAAGGATAAAATTCAGGAGATGCTTACTACGATTAAGAAGGATACGAAACCATCAGGATCATCTCATTCCAGGGATAAGAAACAACAAGTCTCGGAGGCCAAACTACAATTTCAAACACTTAATGATAGATTAATTAAGATTCTTGACAAAAATATTTCTCAAATTACACCTGAAATGGCTTATGAATTTTCTACTTGGGAAATCGTAATCACTTCTACATTAAAAAATGCTCTTCTAAAACGAGCAGAGTGCTCAACAAATGTCGAGATTTTGGAGAATATTTTAATAAAATATATAAATGAAGAAAGAAAAGATAATTCTATTGCAATAAAAAAATTAGTTACATCTATTACCGCATTAACCCAAAGTCCTCAAAAATTTGTTCTATTAATAGATGCGATAATTAAATATGAAGAAGACAGCAAAGAACCTCATAAACCTTTTAAGAAAATAATTGAATTACAAAAGGAATTATCTTCAATAAATGAAGCTTCGATTTCTAAAAAACAGTGCGACAAATTCACGCCACTAGTCAAATTATTTATGATGGGAACTAGCGATGGAGTGTTTACTCCTAAGGAAGCTGACATTTTACTGAGAATGTCTGAAAAATTATTACCAACACCTACATCTGGACTGGCTTCAGAAGCAGCCTCTGTCATTTCTACCTCATCTATCTGTTCCTCGGAAGAGAAAGAGATTGAAGAATCGTCACCAATTAAGAAGCAAATTGACGATTATTTTGATGTATCTCATAAAAAACTTTATGTAAAAAGTAAAGCCCAAGCCCTAAAATTATTAGAAGCATTCGAAAAATTGATATTAGAAAATACTGGAGAGAGATTTACTATATCAGCAGATACTTATCAAAAATTTTCCGGCCTAATTTCTATACTTAAATTAAATTCTGCTATACTAACAGATAGACAAAAAGAATTTATCGAACAATTTAATAAATTCGAAACCTACAAAGATCGTTTCACAAAAAGTTATGAAGAAATAACGCAGAAACCTAATGGAGCAATTGAACAGATTAAGAGAAAGATTGGAGAAAACAAACCCGATGATATTCTAAAACTAAGTAAGGAAATATATGATTGTAGAGATATTATCCTGGAAGCAAAAGAAAATGCTATAATAGTCGATTTTTCAGCATTTAAACGCTCTATAATCAGTTTAAATGAGCAAATGTTAAGAGCGAAACAAAAAAGCAAAGGAAAATTTCAATTATTCAACATACCAGGTATCACTGATACAACTGTTGTAATTGCAGAGAAATATTCAGATACACCTTCTAAGATTAAAATAGATTTTTTCTCAGCAAATTTAATTCTATATGCAAACGGCCATGCAAAGAAGAACGCATTTTATAAAGCAGTGGAACAAGAATTAGGTAACCCAGGAGAGTGTACATTGTCTGAGGGAGACCGCCACACATATTTATCTATCAGAGCTAAAATATATGATAAAGCTTTTGATCTTGTTGGCACTGCTGCTGGAGAAGCAATATTAAATGCGTCGGATAGAGAAATTTCTCCATATCAATTGATAAAATTTCTCCTTCGCAATAAAGAGGAATTCAAAGATTTTGTGAAAGAAATTCCTATAGAAAAACAAAATACAATAGAAGCAACAACCCTAGAAACTTCTTCTTCTGGAGTTGTTCCTGTTCCTAAAGATGTAGATTCTGTTGCTAAGACCTTCCCTCCCAAAACTATCAAACCAAAAACTCATAGAAAAAGTGATGCATCCTCTGGGTCATCAGAATTTGATACCTTGGTAGTAGCAGAAGAACCAAAATTTTCAAATAAAAGTAAGAAACTTTTAGGTACATTACAATTTTCTGTCTTTAAGACTGTTACCAAAATTACTATAGAAGATATCAAAAAATTAATTAAAGAATTAGATGAAAGTTTCGGAATATACTGTGAAGCAACCAGTAGCGGCATACAAATAGTACATCCTCTAGGATATGAACCAATAAGAACACATAATCCACATTCTAAAGGTTCTAATGGAGGATGTATTAATGTAGAATGTTTAACAAATATCAAAAAATTATTTAATAATGCTGGAGTATTTACCTTTTACCATGCTTTTGAACTAGCAAAAAGTGTGGCTGTATTAGAAGAATACGATACCACAACTCCTAAAGTGCCTCTACCAGAAGCAACTCTTTCGCATAGAATGAGTCGACCTACAGATGAAAAAATAATTACTGAATCTCAACTAATAAGAATGGAAGAATATTTGGATGAGAAAGAAAAGGTGAAGAATATTGAATTAATACCTTATATTAATGGTGACAGAAAGCTTTTTTCTGACGAAGACGAATATGAAGAGAGCAAAAGTGTAACAAATATGATTTTAGATGCAAGAAGAAGTGCCCCACCAGATCCAGATGGTGTTATAATAGTAGCTCCTATTAAAATATTGCATGATACAGATACAACTCAGATACCTTATCACTGGATAACCTATGTGGAACGAATAAAAAAAGACAGCAAAGAAGCAATTATTATTAATAGTGCAGGGCATGGTTATGAAACCTCTATATACCAAGTTACTGCAATGATAGAAATGACAGGAATAGAAATTGGTCATATTGGAGTAAGGCATTTAGATTATCAAAAAATAGATCATACAAGAGACGATCTAAAGGACGGTTTCTGGGTTATAGATTTTATTCGCAAAATCAATACAAGGGCTGGAGATATCAAACAAGCTGAGAATTTTTCTGAAGCAATAGAAAGTTATATTAAAGAAGGTATAGATTCTTGTAACCCTTTGCCGTATATAATGAACAAGATGAAAGAATTTACACCACCTATAGAAGGTTCTTTCACTGATTCTATAGGTGAAACATTAGAGTTATTAGGGTGGACAGAAGAAGATTCGAGTGGATCATATGATGATAAAATAGAAAATGAGGAAGTAGATTTAAGTGGAGTTGTATTATAAGTTTTTGCTCTTCAAATCAAAACACTATTATTTGCGAACATGCTTCTTGACCTGATTTATAAATTTTGCAAAATCTTGTACGTTCATAAAATCTTTATAAACGGAAGCGAACCTTATATATGCTACTTCATCAATTTCAGCAAGCTCAGATAGAATTAGATCACCAATTTTGCGTGTTGGGATTTCAAGGTCAGTTCCAGATTCCAAGGTTCCGCAGATTTGATTTACGATCTTATCTATTTGTTTATCTTCTGTGTTTCTCTTTCTCATAGCAGTTGCTACAGAATTATATATTTTATTTTTTTCAAATGGCTTCTTAACACCAGATCTTTTGATAACAAATAATTCTTTTAAGTGAGGGATTTCATAAGTTGTAAATCTTACATTACATTTCTGACAATATCTTCTGCGTCTAACTGAAATAGTTTCCGTAGATGCTCTTGAGTCTTTTACTATAGTTTCTTTATGAAGGCAAAATGGGCATTTCATGTATGATTACTATCCCCTATAAGGCGTAGAGGAATTATAAGGAATTTTCTTTGATATTCTATAGAGAATATATGAAGATAGGCTTATTAATAAAATGAAAATAGTAAAATTAGTAATAGTGTCGGAATGTATTCGTGTAGTAATAAAATTTATAAGAGCAATTATGATATAGTAAAAAGTTCCAAATATAGACCCTGCGGTCCCGTTGATTTTTGTATAATTTTGGAGAGAATATCGAAGAACAAGTGGCATAACAACGCTAAAACTTATGGATTGGAATATTATCGGTGTTATCAATATTACTCGAATTGTCTCATTAGGAATATAATTATACGCCCATAATATTCCTAAAATAGCAAATATTGCACAGCTCAATAAACTTAACATTAATCCAATTTCTATTATTTTTTCACCATCAATATGTTTTTGTACTTGTCTACTAATTATGCTACCAACCATACCTGCAACACTTAATGCAAGGATGATAAAGCCATAGTTTGAGGGATGAAAATGCAGTTTAGAGATAAAAATAAATGGTGCTTCAATAAAGAAACTATACATAATTCCATTGAAAATTCCTATTATAGATCCGTATAGAATGAGTTTCTTATCTTTAATCATTACACGAAATATTTCACTAAAATGATCTGTTTTTCCCTTGTTCATATTTGTTTCTGGGAGTTTGAAAATTAACCCAAGATAAACTAAAAAAACTACCGAAAACAAATATAGAAAATTATATCTCCAGCCCAAAAGCTCTACTATATATCCTCCTATCAGCGAACCAAAAGCAGGTGTTATAGCTATACCTGCGGCTAGGGTTGCGTAGAGTTTCGATAGATCAATGTCTTTATATGAGTCACGTGCTATTGCTTGTGCGACCACGGATCCTACACTTGCACCGAAGGCTTGCAAAAATCTTAGAAAGATTAACATATATACATTATTAGCAAAAAAGCTGCATATTGATGTAATAAGAAAAAGTGTGAGTCCAAAGATTGCTACGGGCCTTCTACCGTATAAATCCGACAAACTTCCAAGGACAAATATTCCCACAGCAAAACCGAGAAAGTAGACACTAGAACTAGTTTGAGCTAATCCAGCATCTATATTAAATTCAAGCGAGATTTGTGGCAAGCCAGTTGTATATACGCTTTCTGTAGATTGTGAAAGAGAAAATAGGCAAAAAAGCAGTAATGCTGGTGGTTTAACAATGATCTTAGACATTAAATCTAAAATGAATTACATCCCCATCCATAACTTCATATTCTTTGCCTTCAAGACGCATTTTTCCCAGTTCTTTACATTTGGCCTCTCCATTGTGCTCTATGTAGTCGTGATAGGATATTACCTCTGCTCTTATGAAGCCTTTTTCAAAATCTGTATGGATAATTCCAGCAGCTTTTGGAGCAAGAATACCCTTTGTAAATGTCCATGCTCTTGCCTCTTTGGGACCTACTGTAAAATAGCTTTGCAGATTTAGGAGATCGTGTCCAGCTTTAATTACTTTTCCTAAGCCGGTTTCGACGAGGCCAACCTCTGCTAAGAATGTTTGCTTGTCTTCATCAGAATCAAATTGAGAAATTTCTTCTTCAATCTTAGAGGAAATAATTACAGATTTTGCACTATCTTTTTTAGCTTTCTCTTCTAATATTTTTGAGTAATTATTACCTTTTGCAGCTTCAGATTCCAAAACATTACATACGTATAATACAGGTTTAGAAGATAGGATTTGCAAGGAGTTCAGTTCATGTTGCGAAACTTCATCTAATAGAGTTCTAGCAGGCTTTCCTTTTGCTAAACATTCATGAACAATTTCTAACAATATAACATAATCTTTAAGAGATTTATCTCCAGATGTTAATTTTTTCTTTGATGATTGAAGCCTTTTCTCAACCGATTCTAAATCGGCTAAAATTAATTCTGTTTCTACAATTTCTGCATCAAATATTGGGTCAACTTTTCCATGAACGTGAGTTATATCTTGATCATCAAAACATCTTAAAACATGAATTATTGCATCTACCTGCCTGATATGGCCTAGAAACTGATTTCCAAGCCCTTCACCTTGACTAGCGCCTTTTACTAAGCCTGCTATATCTACAAATTCCATAAGAGAGGGGATTATATTTGATGATTTAGCGATTGCTGCAAGTTTATTTAAGCGTTGATCTGGGACTGGTACTATGCCAGTATTTGGTTCTATTGTGCAAAAAGGATAATTTGCTGCGACAGCAGTTTGAGCTGATGTTAACGCATTAAATAACGTCGATTTACCAACATTAGGCAGACCAACAATTCCACACTTAAACCCCATAACTACTCCTTCTTTATGTTGGTGGTTGTAATTAAGTTTTTAGCGTATTTATACCAATTACTCTCAGGGTAATTGTGTTTCAGAACAGAAGCATATTTATTTGCTTCGTTATTGAGGCCAAGAATAGTAAAACTTTCAACAAGTCTATACAGAGCTTCCGGTGTATGAGTTGTGGTTTGATAGTTATCTATGATTGATTGGAACCGGTCTATTGCTCCTACTGGATTTGACCTGAATTGATAGTATCTGCCAATCTCCATTTCTTTGCCTGCTAGATGATCATTAACTAAATCAATTTTGATAGAAGCATCTAGAGCGTATTTTGTATCAGGGAATCTTGAAATTAATTCTTCAAAAATATCTTTTGTTTTTTGTGTTATTTTTTGATCGTGGTGGACATCAGAAATTTGCATATAGTAATCTAGACCTTTTAGATAATACGCATATGCTATGTCTTTATGTGTAGGATGAATCAAAATAAAATTATCCAGAACATCTACTGAGTCTTGGTATTGTCTTGCGTTGTAAAGGCAGTAAGCTTCCATTAGTTCAGCATATGGCGTTAATTCTCCTCCAGGGTGTTGAAAATAGATCTTGCCGAAATATTCAGACGCGTCTTTATAATGACCTTCCTGAAATAATTTTATTGCTTTAGTGTAGGATTCTTCTGCTGGGATGATAATGTCTTCATTCTCATTTTTTGATTTACACCCAAATATTAAAAATATAGAAATGAAACAAACTACTTTTTTAAACATAAAAATTACCCATTATTATATATTTTAAACTAAATTTGCCTAATAGATTTAGGGCTATTTTCTATATCCTGAAATAAAACAAAAAATATAATTACAAGAATATTAGTAGCAAGCCACCATAATTGCCAAACTCCATAAGAAATTAGAGCAATAAAGAAATAATTTGCAAAACATCCACCACAAACCGATGCCCACAAAAGATCAGAGTTTTTTCTATAAGCTTTCATAAGACGCGAAAATATTTTTAATAAAAGCCCAGTGAATAATGCAAGTCCTACAATACCAGTTTCAAGCCAAAATTGGATGAATACATTATGAGGATGAAGAGGGAGAGGATGCCACCTATATTGGTTGTAATATATCATATCTTCTTCTTCATCAACTTCTATTTCTGGAGAAGAGTTGAACCCATATCCAAATGCAAGTTTTTCTATAGCTTTTTCAGAGGCAAATTTCCATATATATAATCTATGTTTTCCTGAATCAGGAGCATTTGGGTATATATGACATAGCTCTCTTGGAGATTGTATATATGAAAAAATTGGCATAAAAATTGCGCTAGCAAAAACTCCAAACATTACAAAATATATTAAATACATTCTGCTAAATAAGAGACATAAGAAAACTATAATTCCTAATATAAAGCCTAAATAGCTCGCAAGGCTATCAGAAATACGCAGCGTGAAGACAACTGACACAATATACAAAATGGTTATCAACCATTTGCGTTTTTTACAAAGAACAAGTATCACTGGCCATGCTAGCATTGCTAGGACAGAACATCCTCTATCTAGAAAATTAATATGAAAATTCATTTTTCCGTGTGGTTGTACAAAGCTTCTGAATGTTTTAGAAATGAATCCATCGCTTATATATTCTATTAGAAAAAATATTAGAGAAAAGATACTCCCTATTATGAGAGGCAAGGCAAATTTTTTGTATTTATCAATTTTTTCATACCAACTTAAATCTGTAACGAGTAACATTCCTATTGTTAGTAAGGAGACTGAAGCAAATTTAGAAAAAGCAGCTAGGCCAGCTGGACTCCAAATGCATGACAAAAGAAGCCATGCAAAAAATGCTATCTCATACTTATTATTTACAATTCTTGTGAAATCTATTTTTTTATAATTTGTGAGAATGAGAATGGTAAATAATATTGTTACTCCAGGAGCTGTAACCAGGCCACTTAGCATACTAATAGCTGGGATTAAAAAAATTATAAAGGAACATAAATTTGATATCATTTTAACTACATGAAATGGCTATTAATTGATAGACTGGATGTTCAACAGCTGATAAAGAATTGCTATTTGAAAAAAGCCATCCTCTAAAAATTTGCTTTGATTTTTTATCGAACTCATTTTCTTTTAAGGAGACTAATAATAAATTATTGTCTTTTTTATCATTTGTTTTTACGCATTTTATAACCTCTATTTCAGCTCTTCCATAAGTAATTTTAGAACCTATGTTTAGCAAGAGTTCTTTTGAGTTTGCGGTAATTTTATTCATTACTATAAGTTTTGCTTTGTTGGCATTAGTAAATTTCTCGTCGACGGTTGCAAAAACATCATCGCCAGTATTTGTTGTGGATATTGCTGTATCAAATACATCATGTGCTTTCGACTGAAATGAAAGCAAAGATAAAATTATGAGAAAAAATCTTATAATATCAGTCATTATCTTTTTGTATAAACAAAATTCATGACATGAAAATATATTAGTTTTGTACAAAAGTAAATAAAAGTCTAAAAGATAAAGGTTATTATGTTATAATGGTCTGAACGATACTTGAAGCTTTTTAGGATTTATGTAAATATGAGGTGCGTATGAAAGATCAAAATACGATATATAATATTCAAGAGTCTAAACTATACGAGCTTGCGTTGGACATGAAGCTTCATGCTGAGACTAGGCGTGATGAAATTAGTAAGTTTTATATAACTTTATTCACTGCAATAATTTCTATTATACCTTTTATTTCTAATATCACTAATAAATCTGATGATCAACCAAAGGGCTATATAGTTAATATTCTTGTTATATCACTTTCTCTTAGCGGTATAGCGCTTTCAATGAACTGGATATTTATTTTGAAACGTACAGTCAATGTTCTGAATGGAATAGAGAAATTTATTATTGGTTTGGAAAGAAAGCATGATGCAAAATTTATCTTATTCTTAAATGAATACTTAGACAAGGTAGATAACAAATCCGAAGGTATTACGAAACAGGAATTATGGATTCCGTACTTATTTGTTATATTATTTACATCAAGCTTAATTTTTTCTATTAAGTTTATGTATTTTTAATTTTATTAGTTGTTTTCGTATCTTTTATTGTATGAATACCTGATGATTTATCTATGGAAAATATTGGGTTTTATCGTGCAATAGAAGAAGATTGTGAAGATTTAAGTATATAGAGCTTAATAGGCTCGCATACTGAAGAAGTGTTAGGATGAGGTTATTGTGGGGTTTAGTAGATTATACAGTGTAAATGGGATGATTTTTTCCTATAGACTATCAAGTATAATGAGGAATTTTTCTTATTATACCGGATTAATGGACGAAGAACCTATAGCAACAACGCACCTAATTCAAAGTAATTGACTATAGGCTAATTTAATTTGAGAATTGGTATTACAATGCGAGGTTCTTTTCAACTTTTCCTGCAACTATAGCGAGCAGTAGAATTACTATGTAAAAACAGGAAGCGGCTGTAAGCATTGGAACTATGTAGGTAAATTTGTCGGAAGCTACCATTTGTGCTCTTCTTAAAATTTCTGCTTCGCCAATAATGGAAATAATGGCTGTTTCTTTTAGCAAATTTATCATTTCATTCATTAGAGCTGGTAAAATTTTTCTTATAGCTTGAGGAAGAATTATATCTTTCATAGTTAGATATCTTGGTAATCCTAGAGAATCAGCTGCTTCAAATTGTCCATTATCTACAGAATTTATTCCACTTCTTATTATTTCTGAAGCATAAGCTGCTGAGTTTAAAGATAGTGAAGTAAGAGCCGCCAAAAACACTGATATTTTGCAGTTTAATAGACCTGGCAATACAAAGTAAATAACACTAAGTTGAATTAGCAAAGGAGTGCCTCTAAAAAAAGAAACATAAGCGTGGCCTAAAAAGTTAATAATGCGGGACTGGCTCCTATTTAAGATGACAATTATTATTGCAATAACAAATCCTATCAGGAGAGCAAGCACAGTATACTTAAGGTTGATAAGGATGCCTCCCGATATAAATAAAATTTCAGGAAACCAGCTTGTAAAAAATTCTATCATAAATATTCTCAAAGAGTAATTTTTTGTATTATAACTAGATCTTTTGTAAGTAAATGATTTACGTTTTAATAGCAATTGTGCCAGCAATATTATCATGTAATGCTCTGCTGTTTTTGCTAAAAAGAATATAAAATATGCTTATTGGTATTAGAATATATGCAATATACCTAATACATGATTGTCTTAGAGTTGGATTTTTATGTGTTTCGTAATCTACGATTTTAATTTTAAAGAATAACTTGGATGGAGTTGTACCAAATTTTGTCCAAAAGAAGATAAAATACGGTGCTGATATTACAAATTGTATCAATAATATTTCTGTGTAGAAAACGCAGAATTTTGAATAAGTCATATATTGACCAAAGGATTCGTTAGACAGAATAACTGGAAAATCCAGGTAACTGTCAAATCTTAAGTTATTTTCTATTAAAAAGTCGTTAAAATTAAAATTGAAGACAAAGACTGTAATATATTTCATTATTGGAGTCACGATTATTGATAAAATGACTAAATCCATAAGCAGACTTATCATTCTTGAGAAAAATTGTGGGAAAGATATTTGCTTTTTCTGATAAGAAGCCGAAGTCATAATTTATTACCTAAACAAGAATTTTATTTTACTGCCGAGAGCGATTCGAACAAATTTAGAATGTGGTGAAATATTATCAAACTCAGTTTTAGCTTTTACAGATCCATCCGGATCCAGCCATATATCGTTATTTTCAATATAAGTTTTTTGTAATATATTGTTACTACTGTCTATTAATTTTACCTCAATGAGCGGTAATCTTGCCTTTGCCAGAGTATTATTTGCTATTGAATATTCAATCATAATTTTTTTGTGAGAACTATCAAACTCATAACTTATATCTTGAATTCTAACATTATAAGGCTCACAGACATATTTGCATAATCCAAATTTATTCATAAGATTTGGATAGAATACAAAAAATGTGGCTACTATCAAGATAAGCATAAAAAGCGGAGCAAAAAACAGTGTTTTTGATATCTTGGTAGAAATAACAACAGGTAAATTAGTATAAGATAGATTGTGCGGCGGCGCACTCAGATGCTCTGTAGCAAGTTGTTCATTATATAAAACGTCAGCTGGTACTGTAGCATACCACATATTTTGACATTTTGAGCATTTTACTTTTCTTCCTGTGGCTCCAATTTGTTCAGCTGCAACAATAAAAGCTGCCTTACAATTTTGGCATGAAATTATCATACTAGTCCTATTTTGAATAATCTAAATGACTTGCGCTACTAAAGTAAAATTATTTATCTGATTCGATTTTAAGTAACATTATCATTCCACTTGATTAGTGTGGATTAAAGGATATGATTTTTTAAGTTATAAGGCAAGATATTATGTTTAGTAATACTATGAAAAAATACATAAAAGAAATTGAAAATATTTGGGAGAATAAAGAAAGTTTGATTTCTGATAAATTTTCTGATTTGTACAAAACTGCAAGAAATATTGTTAGAATTGTTATAAACGACTTAGATAAAGGTAAAATTAGAGTTGCCTTTAAAGATAAAAATGAGTGGATTATCAATCAATGGATAAAGAAAGCCATATTGTTAAGTTTTATGATGCATGATTCTCAACAATATAGTGCGGGCGCATTTCAATGGTTTGATAAAGTGCCACCAAAGTTTAATGAGGATTGGGAAGAAGAGCATTTTCTCCAAGAAAAACTTAGAATTGTTCCTGGATCTTATATAAGAAAGGGAGCCTACATTGGCAAAAATACTGTAATTATGCCTTCATTTATAAATATTGGGGCTTATATTGATGATAATACATTAATTGACACTTGGTCTACTGTTGGTTCATGTGCACAAATTGGTAGGAATTGTCATATTTCTGGGGGTGTGGGTATAGGCGGGGTATTAGAACCTTTGCAAGCGAACCCTGTTATAATTGAGGATAATTGTTTTATTGGGGCAAGAAGTGAGATAGCAGAGGGTGTAATAGTGGGTGAAGGTTCTGTCATATCCATGGGTGTGTATATTGGTGCTTCTACTAAGATAATAAATAGAGATAATGGAGAAATATTATTTGGTAGAATTCCTGAATATTCTGTTGTTGTGCCAGGAACTCTACCAAATGTTGATAGTTCAAAACCTTCATTATATTGCGCAGTGATTGTTAAAAAAGTTGACGCGAAAACAAGAGAAAAAACATCAATTAATGAACTTTTGAGACATTGAATGTTCACAATATATCATTATCCGCTTTGCCCAAAATCAAGGCTTATAAGATGTTTGCTGAAAGAGCAAGATATAGAATTTACCCTTAAGCAAGTTGATTATTGGAAAGATAAGGATAAAATATTGTCACTTGATGTTCTTGGTGAGATACCAATAATCACAACTCCGTCCAAAAGAAATATCTCAAGTTTATACGCAATAATAGAATATATGATGGAACTTTCGGCGCATGCTCACCATTCAGCATATACAATAGATGAACGAGCTGATATGAGAAGAATAATATATTGGATTAATACTAGGTTTCATGGTGAAGTTACTGATTATATTGTAAATGAAAAACTAATAAAATTACTCACTTCTTTTGATAGTCCTCGCGTGGAATTTATTAGAGCTGCTAAGGTAAATTTTACTCATCATGCGAAATATTTTCAGAATTTGATCAGCGCGCATGGAAATCTCATATCTAACAATATTACAGTTGCTGACATATTTTTGGCTTGTCATTTGTCTGTTCTTGATTATTTTGGTGAAGTACATTGGGATAATTTTCAAATTCTTAAAGAATGGTATGCTCTTGTAAAATCTCAACCGTATTTTAGAAAAATACTCACAGATAGAATTGCTATTCTAAAACCACCTCCACATTATGAGAATTTGGATTTCTGATTAATTAAATAACTTAATATTACTACATAAAATGGCACAAATTTATGCAAATTAATATTGGAAATATAGCTTTAAGTTCACCAGTAATACTTGCTCCTTTATCAGGTATCACAGATTTACCATATCGTAAACTTGTAAAAAAATTTGGAGCTGGGCTTGTTGTATCTGAAATGGTAGCAAGTAGAGCAATGATTGCTGAAAGCCGTCAGTCTTTACAAAAATCTATGATAATGCAGAATGATGCCACAGGTGCTTGCGTTCAACTTGCTGGTTTTGAACCTGAAGTAATGGCAGAGGCGGCAAAAATGAATGAAGATATGGGTGCAAAGATCATAGATTTAAATTTTGGTTGTCCTGCCAAGAAAGTTGTTGGCGGGTATTCTGGTTCTGCTCTCATGAGGGATGAGATTCGTGCTGGACAAATTTTGCTTGCATCTGTAAATGCTGTAAAAATACCTGTAACGTTAAAAATGAGGATGGGTTGGGATGAAACTTGTCTTAATGCTCCAAAACTGGCTAGAATAGCTGAAGAGTCTGGTATTAAAATGATTACAATACATGGAAGAACTAGATGTCAATTTTATACAGGCAAAGCAGATTGGCGTTTCATTAAAAGTGTAAAAGAAGCTGTTTCTATTCCAGTTATTGTAAATGGAGATATATGTACGTATGAAGATGTTGATGATGCCTTAAGACTCTCCGGTGCAGATGGCGTGATGATCGGACGCGGAGCATATGGAAAACCGTGGTTACTCTCCCACATATCTCATTATCTTAAGACTGGTAATAGATCATTATCTCCATCTCTTGTGGAGCAAAAATCTGTAGTTTTAGAACATTATGAAGAAATGCTCGAATTATATGGTAAGGATGTTGGACTAAAATGTGCACGTAAGCACCTTGGTTGGTATTCTACTGGGTTACCAAATTCTAGTGATTATAGAGCAAGGATTAATCTCTCCAACTGCGTTAGTGAAGTAAAATACATTATAAATGAATTTTATGACAGATCTATTGATGTATAGTCAATTAACTTGAATATGGTACTATGAGCATTGAAGCTAAGTTATTATCGTCATCCTTGTAAAAGTTCAGAAACTCGGTTCCGGAATTAGTATATAATTAAACTGCTAAAAAGCAGAAATATTATCATTGGTTCCTATAATTTTGTTTTAGCGTCGTGGACTTCCGCTTAGAACACTATCTTTTCTTTTCGCTAATGAAGATGCGGTATGTTTCATATAATGTGGCCTCATGGTTCCAGTGCCATCATCATAAAATTGTGGCCTGACAGCACTATTTTTTTGTAAACTTTGACGCATTGCATCGGCTTGTATAGATGGTTCCACGAAATCTTTACGCTTTGCTAATGAAGACGCGGTATGTTTCATATAATGTGGATCTTCATGATCTGTTGCTGTAGTAGCTTCTTTTGAAAGATAGCTATGTATAAAACCTCTCTCAGAAACTGATCTGGCTCGATTCCGACTCCGATCCTGTGCAAGTGAGGGATCAGGTCCCGTGCTTAATGCTGATGGATCGGGACTTACAATACTATCACGAATTCCAGAGTTTAGAGGCAGAAGATTCT
>Ga0206843_10135_pt1 | contig 24552 bp, 9 predicted proteins | sample Alteio_BWOrgCont_21_FD_152869 | JGI IMG/M metagenome (GOLD analysis project Ga0206843, IMG submission 152869) | Enriched cells from forest soil in Barre Woods Harvard Forest LTER site, Petersham, Massachusetts, United States -... | ecosystem: Environmental > Terrestrial > Soil > Temperate forest >...
CCGCAACTGTTTTCAATCCAAGATCAAGTAAAGAACCTGTACCTGTAACAGGAGCGCCCGATACAGAGCCATCTATCATAGCCTGGTAGCTGATACCTGCGCTGGAACCACTTAGTTTTACATGTACTCCGCTACCACCGTTACAATAGTTACCACCACCCGTTACTCCGAAAGCTGAAGGTGCAGGGTTTGCCACTATTAAAGAAGTACCAGACATTGTATTTCTGCAACCAGTTACAGCATCAATAGCAACTGCGGTATAATTACCTCCAGGCTCATTACCAAAGCTAATTGAAGCATTTGTACCCGTAACGAGTGGCCCTGTTGGCGTTACGCCATTGTACAACTGATAGTTTATACCTGTGTTTGAAGTATTCAGGGTAACAGCTATACCAGCGCCACCAGCGCAATAGCTGCCACCATTTGACAGTATATGCACGGCAGGCAAAGGATCCACTGATATTGTTGCGCTTCCTGCCATAGTGTTGGTACAAGTTGTAGATAGGTTTGTAGCTATAATTGTATATGTACCTGTTGCGGTTTCAGCACCAAGGTCAAGCGTAGCGCCTGAACCCGTTACCGGTGCACCTACTGGCGACAAGCCATGATATAACTGGTAATGAACATCAGCTGCAGAACCATCGAGGCCTACGTGAAGCCCCGTGCCTGTAGCGCAGTAATGACCGCTACCGGTAACATTGTATGCCGTTGGCAAAGTATTGAGGCCAACATTTGCCGCACCAGACATATTGCTGATACATGTAGTTGAGGTATTAGTTGCTATTACAGTATATGTAGCCGCTCCTGTTTCCAGACCAAAGTCAAGAGAGAAACCTGTACCCGTTAATGGGCTTCCGATAGTTCCTTCGCTGGTAGACAACTGGTAGTTAACACCAGTACTTGAACTGCTTAAGCCTACATGCACACCTGTGCTGCCGGGACAGTAGTTGCCGCCACCTGTTACTGTGTAAGCAACCGGCAATGCAAAAGTGCCTACAGATACATTACCGGCCATATTAGCCGTGCATGTGCTGCCACCATTGCTGGCTACTATAGTATAAGACCCTGCAGCAGTTATCATACCAAAACTAATAGCGCTACCTGTACCCGATACTGTATTTACAGGAGTAGCGCCATTCAGCAATTGATAACTGATGCCTGTTTCAGAACCATCCAAAGAAATATTTACGCCTGCACTACCAGGGCAATAGTTGCCACCACCGGTAATACCATGTGTAGCAGGTAATGCATTAGTGGCAATAACAGCCGAACCTGGCATTGTAGCCGTGCAGCCTGTTGTTGTGTTTGTTGCTACTACTGTGTAAGTACCGGTAGTAGTTTGCAAGTCGAAGCTAAGCGCTGAACCAGTACCTGCGATAGATGTACCAAGCGGCGCACCTGCAAAACTCAATTGATAGCTGACACCTGTGCTGGAACCCATGAGGCCTACAGACATCCCTGATCCACCGGTGCAATAAGTACCACCGCCAGTTACTGAATAAGAAGCCAGCGCTGCATTTGCGGTTACCACTGCTGTACCAGACATATTTGCGGTACATAGGCTTGCAGGATCTTTAGCAACAGCAGTATAGGTACCCACTGGCTGCATTCCAAAATCAAGTGATGAACCTGTACCTATAACTGGTACGCCCACTTGTGCAGCGCCATTCATTAACTGGTAGCTGAGCCCAATTGCTGAGCCATTAAGGCCAACAGAAGCGCCAGCTATGCCTGCGCAATAAGCGCCACCGCCAGTTACCATATATACAGCAGGTAAAGGATTTAATGAAACTGCGACTGTATTAGCCAGGGTTGAAGAACATCCCGTTGTGCTGTTTGTAGCTACCACTGAGTATGTACCTGTTCCTGTCTGAGGGCCGAAATCAAGGCCAACGCCGCTAAAGCCAGGTAACGCTGCACCAACTCCTGCACCGCCATTTACCAGCTGGTAGTTAACGCCATTCTCTGAGTTGCTGATGCTCACATGAGCGCCAGTACTGCCCGGGCAATAAGAACCGCCACCTGATACTGTGTAAGAAGCATTAGGCGGCTGATTGAGCGCAACAGTTGCAGAGCCAGACATTGTATTGGTGCAAGATGTGCTGGCGTCTGTAGCCAACACGGTATAAGTACCTGCTAATGTTTGTGTACCAAAATCAAGAGAGCCACCAACACCAGGCAGCGTATTGATAGCAGATGCACCTTTCAGCAGTGTGTAATAAATGCCTGTATTAGTAGCGCTTATGCCTACAGATACACCACTGCCACCAACGCAATAGCCACCACCACCGGTTACGGTGTAAGAAACCGGCAACGGAGTGGTAGTTACAGAGACACTGCCTGTCATATTAGAAGTACAAGACGTAGCGCTGTTAGTAGCAATAACCGTATAAGTGCCTGCAAGGTTTGAACCGAAAGAAATTGGCGAACCTGTACCTGGCGCAGAAGTCACAGCCGTTGTACCGTTGAATAATTGGTAGGTAACACCAGAAGTTGAGCCGTTTAATCCAACCGGTACGCCTGTGCCACCTGCACAATAATGGCTTGAGGTGGAAAGAGTAACATTGTATGTAAATGGTAACTGGTTATTAGTTACTACTGTTGAGCCCGGCATAGAAGCTGTACAACCTGCAGCGGTTGTTGCAACTGCTGTGTAGGTTCCATTGGTAGTATATATGCCGAAATCTACCGGCGCACTTGTACCCACCGCTGACCCTGTAAGGCCGGCTCCGTTAAACAACTGGTAAGTAGTTCCGGTTTCAGAACCAACCAGCCCAACGTGAACACCGCCAGTACCATTGCAATAGCCACCGCCGCCATTAACTGCAAAAGGCGTAGGTAATGGGCTGATAGTTATAGCTACGCTGCCTGACATATTGCTGCTGCAGCCTGTAGATGAATTGGTAGCTACGACTGTATAAGAGCCAGCGCCGGTGCGTTTGCCAAAGTCTATTGTAGTACCGTTCCCGGCAACTACAGTGCCTGAAACAGATGAGGTAAGGTATGATTGGTAATTGACGCCTACCTCTGACCCGTCTAACCCGATATTAACACCTACACCACCTGAACAATAACTGCCGCCACCTGTAACTGTGTGAACAATCGGTAAAGAATTAACAGCAATTACGGCACTGCCAGACATGTTGCCCGTGCAGCCGGTTGTTGTATTCGCAGCACTTACTGTGTAGGTGCCGGCTATTGTTTGTAAACCGAAATCGAGAGCGCTGCCTGTTCCGGCAAATGCATCGCCAACAGGCGCTGAACCACGCATCAACTGATAATTTGTGCCTGTCACAGAGCCAGCGAGGCTAACATCCATACCTGTACCGCCGTTGCAATAACCACCACCACCTGAAACAGTGAAAGGAGTTGGCAATGAATTTACTGATACTACCGCGCTGCCTGCCATGTTGTTGGTACAAGTTGTAGTGGCATCTGCCGCCTTTACTGTGTAATTGCCGGTTGTAGTCTGCGGGCCAAAATTCAGAGGAGCACTTGTGCCCGGTACATTCACGCCAACTGGTACATTATCAGCATATAGCTGGTAATTAACCCCAATAGTAGAACTGCTGAGAGATACGTTTACACCACCTGAGCCCGGGCAATAGCCACCGCCACCTGTAACAGCGAATGGCGTTGGCAATGGTATAACAGATATTACTGAGGCACCGGTCATTACCGTAGCGCACGATGGTTTCAAAGGCTCAGCTATAACACCGTAATTTCCGGCTGCAGTCTGTAACCCGAATTCTATTGGGAAGCCTGTGCCCGTTAACTGTGTTCCTGCTGGTGTTGATCCGTTATATAAAACATAAGTAATACCGGCATCAGAACCGCTTAATCCAACATTTACACCAGTACCGCCGGCGCAATAGCTTCCACCTTCCGTCATGGTATATACCAGCGGTACAGATTTTATTGAAACGCTGGAGCTTCCTGTCATCGCAACTGAGCACAAAGAAGATGTATTCTGAGCTACTACTGTGTAAGTGCCCTCTGCCGCCTGTAAGCCAAAATCAATGCCGATCCCTGAGCCAGCTATTGGGCTGCCCACGGCGCTTGTATTAAGTAGCTGGTAGTTTATGCCCATTTCAGATCCACTCAATCCAACGCTGACACCATCGCCACCCACACAATAAAAACCACCACCTGTTACTTCAAATGCTGTTGGTAATGGATTGTTAGTTATGATAGCGTTATTATTCATATCATTGGCACAGCCCGTCATCTCATTACTTCCTTTAACGGTGTAATTGCCACTGATAGTTTTTGCACCAAAGTCTATTGCATTGCCTGTTCCAGCAATAGGTTCACCTGAAAAAACCACTCCATTATATAACTGGTAGTCGATACCTACCTGTGACGCCGACAGGAACACATGGGCTCCTGTATCGCCTGCGCAGAAAGTTCCGCCACCTGAAACATCATATTTGTTTGGGAGTGTATTCACTATAACGATTGCATTGCCGGTCATGTTGCTTACGCAATTTGTTTCCGTATTTTTTGCAACTACGGTATAGGTGCCTGCTATTGTTTGCAAACCGAAATCAACAGACGTTCCGGTACTGGTTATTGGTGAGCCTACAGGGCTTACATTATAAAGCTGGTAGCTAAATCCTGCATCAGATGCATCTAACCCTACGTGAACACCTGCCCCGCTGAAACAAAAAGCACCGCCGCCGGTAACCGTATGGGCCGATGGCAAAGGATTTGCTGTGAGCACCGCGTTACCGTCCATGTTACTAGTACATGTAGTAGCAGAATTAGTTGCTGTAACTGTATAAGTACCGCCTGCTGTGCGCAAGCCAAAATCAAGAGGGCTACCATTTCCGGTTACTGCGCTTCCTGATGTGGCTACACCGTTGTACAACTGGTATTGTATACCGCTCGTTGAAGAAGAAAGAAAGACGTGAGCGCCTGTATCGCCTACACAAAATACACCAACACCCGAAACTGTGAATATAGCCGGTAATGGGTTTACTGTGATCACTGCACTACCTGTCATGGAAGTGTTACAACCTGTAGTAGTATTTGTGCCGGTTACCGTATAGGTACCGCCGGCGGTTTGTAAACCAAAATCAAGTACGCCACCGCCTGGTAATGCCGTACCCACCGGGCCGCCACTAACCAGCTGGTAACTGATGCCTGCATCTGAACCATTAAGCCCGATAGAAAAACCTACCCCGCCAGCACAATAAGCGCCACCGCCGGTAACTGTATGGGCGGCTGGTAATGGCAGCGCATTCAATACTGCATTACCATACATATTGCTGGTGCAGGATGTAGCAGCATTTATAGCAACTACTGTGTAAGTGCCACCGGCTGTTTGTAATCCGAAATCGAGTGCTGCGCCATTACCTGCTAAAGGGGCGCCAACTGCGCTGCCGTTAAACAACTGGTAATTAATGCCACTGGCAGATAATGAAAGTAAAATATGAGCCCCCGTATCATTGGCGCAGAATGTGCCCCCGCCAGAGACGGTGTCTACATCGGGCACGGCATTTATTGTTATTGTAGTGCTGCCAGTCATGGTACTGGTGCAGCTTGTAGTAGTATTGGTAGCTAATATAGTATAAGTGCCTGTGGCAGACTGTATGCCGAAGTTGAGGGCAGAACCGTTTCCATCAACAGCTGAACCTACAGGGGTTGAATTTAATAACTGGTAACTGATACCTGCATCAGAGCCGTTAAGCCCTACCGCTACACCTGTCACGCTTGAGCAATAAGGGCCACCGCCTGTTATCGCATGTGCCGGAGGTATAGGATTAGCTGTTACAGAGGCGCTGCCGGTCATAGTGCTGGTACATGCTGTGGTGCCGTTTATTGCACGTACAGTATAAGTGCCGCTTGCGGTTTGTAAACCAAAATCGAGGCCGCTGCCATTTCCAGCCACAACAGTGCCGGAAGCTGTGGCGCCATTATAAAGCTGATAGTTGATACCTGTTGCAGACGATGACAGAAGTACATGCGCACCGGTATCGCTGGAGCAGAATATGCCACCACCTGAAACCGAGAATACATCAGGCACTGCATTTATTGTTATGGTAGTGCTGCCTGTCATTGTGCTTGTGCAACTGTTAGTGGTATTAGTAGCTATTATAGTATAGGTACCTGCCGTTGACTGAATGCCGAAATCGATAGCTGGCCCGGTACCCGTCGTTATAGGAGCGCCGGTTGTAGTGCTGCCGTTATATAGCTGGTAGCTGATACCTGCATCAGAGCCATTAAGGCCAACCGCAACACCTGTCACACTTGTGCAATAAGGGCCACCACCTGTTATGGTATGGCTTGGGGGAACAGGATTAGATGTTATGCCTGCGCTGCCTGTCATAGTGCTGCTGCAAGAGGTTGTGGTGTTAGTAGCAACTACTGTATACGTGCCGCTCACGGTTTGTAAACCAAAATCAAGGCCGCTGCCACTTCCCGTAATTGCTGCACCTGATAATGATGCACCATTAAGCAGTTGGTAGCTGATGCCGCTTGCTGATGAGGAAAGGAATATATGCCTGCCGGTATCGCTGGAGCAAAATGTACCGCCGCCAGATACAGTGAAGGGATCAGGAACTGTGTTAACAGTGATCGCTGCGCTGCCTGTCATTATGCTAGTGCAGTTTGTAGTTGTATTGGTCGCTTTTACGGTATAAGTGCCTGCTGCTTCCAGGCCAAAGTTAATTGCCGGTCCTGTTCCTGTTAAAGGAGTGCCTACAGGAATGCCGTTATATAACTGGTAGCTGATGCCTGTATTAGAGCCATCCAGCCCAACGGGCAGGCCTGCTACGCTGGAACAATAAGCGCCGGCGCCAGTGACATTATGACTTGGAGGAACAGGATTAGACGTTACTGAGGCACTGCCGGTCATAGTACTTGTACATGTGGTAGCCGGATTTGTGGCAACTACAGTATATGAACCGCTAATAGTTTGCAAACCGAAATCGATGCCATTGTCTGTACCTGCAACTGATAAACCTACCGCACTGCCGCCGTTTAACAATTGGTAATTGATGCCGCTTACCGATGATGATAGCAGCACATGAGCGCCTGTGTCGCTGGAACAAAACGTGCCACCACCAGACACGGTGTATATTGCAGGTACCGGGTTAACAGATACCAGGGCGCTGCCTGTCATTGTCTTTGTACATCCGGTGGTAGCATTGGCGGCTATTACTGTATAGGTGCCTGCAGCAGTTTGCTGGCCAAGGCTTATATTTGAATTGTTGCCGGCAACAGTGCTGCCAACGGCCGTTACACCATTATATAATTGGTAATTGATGCCGGTGTTTGAACCATTAAGGCCTATTGCAAAACCTATTCCGCCTGCGCAGTAAGTTCCGCCTCCTGTTACTGTATGCAGCGCGGGTAATGCATTTGAAGTCAATACCGCGTTACCGTCCATTATGCTGAAACAAGTAGTTAGCGTGTTTGTAGCCGTTACTGAATAAGAGCCACCCGCAGTATGCAGCCCGAAATCGAGCATGCTACCTGTACCTATAACCGGGCTGCCTACTGCCCCACCTTTAAATAACTGGTAGCTTATGCCCGTCACTGATGACGAAAGAAAAACATGAGCGCCGGTATCTCCGGCACAGAATGCTGCAGTACCAGATACAGTGAATACATCAGGGATCGGATTTACTGTTATTGTTGCTGTGCCCGTCATTGCGGCAGTACAGCCCGATGTGGTATTTGTACCTATTACAGTATAAATACCGCCTGTAGCCTGCACACCAAAACTAATAGATGAGCCACCGCCGGCAACCGGGTCGCCTACGGCGCTTCCGTTGTATAGCTGGTAATTGACGCCGGTGTTTGAGCCATCAAGCCCGATAGCAAAGCCATCACCACCGTCACAATAAGCTCCGCCACCGGTAACTGTATGCGCCGCAGGGGAAGCATTTACCGATACGGTTATGGTGCCTGTCATATTCGTTGCATCGCCCGCACCTGGGTCTGCCACTACCGTGTAGGAGCCACCTGTTGTTTGCAAACCGAAGTCCAGAGCGCCACCGTTGCCGGTTAATGTACCACCTACCGCAGTTTCGCCATTATACAATTGATATGGAATACCGATCGTAGACCCATCAAGGCCTACGTGCACTCCTGTGTCGTTTGAACAAAAACTGCCGCCTCCTGTTACATTAAAAGCGCTCAATTGCGCCTGGGCAGTATGGCTCAGCAAAAGGCTGGCAATCAAAACTAATGTGGTTAGGAATAGATTTTTTTTCATGGTTGTTCGGTTTGAGTTATATGTTTATAGGTAGTTAAAAAATATAAAGTGTGCAAAACTATGGGTTATTTCTGCAAAAACAAATTTTTATGAATATTCCGTTAACGATATAGGCGGATTTTTAAGTGAAAAGGTTAGGTTGCAATAAAAATAATTTCCCTGCATCCCTTATTTTCTAGTAAATATTATTAATTATTTGTTAATAAAAGTTATTTTTATTGCTAAGTAATCTGCTGATAATAAATGATTTATAAATAATACTGCGATTATTATTTCTTGATCAAAATTATCAGTAAGGCCACATTTAAATAACTATTAAATAAATTTGTTAAATACTATTTAACACTTAAAACTATACCTTAATTTGTGTTGAATAAAGAAGTCAAATAAGCGCTGATGACTGTATTTGCCAGAACTTATAAATTCTCTAATTCCTCATCCAGCATATCAAATATTTAGTAAAACTATCAGTGTAAAAATTCTGCGTCAAAATAACTGTATATACGTGTCAGAATATATGTTATCTGTGTCAAAAATCCGTTATTCAATATTGCCATATAACTGTCATGCAAGCTATATCTTAATGCTACATAAAAAAAACACATGGGGTGAGTATAAAATATCCTGTGGTTAATAGATGATTATATCACATTACTATTAAAGTGCGGCGGCTTGGAAGCAGTAAATATATTAAGCTGCATTTTTCGCACCTTTGCATGATGCTGCTACAGCTAAAATTGATCATCACAGAATTCAAATATTAACCCTGCAATCCTCGCAAAAATGGCTTGTATTACCCTGCTATCAGATTTCGGCCTGCAAGATACTTCGGTATCTGCAGCAAAAGGAATACTGATGCAGCACATACCGCATTTGCAGATAATAGATCTTAGCCATAACATATTGCCATTTCACGCCGCACAGGCTGCATACCTGCTGGCTTCTGCATACCGAAGTTTCCCCGCAGGCACCTGTCATCTTATATTATCAGACGTTTTTTCAGAAAAACCGTCCCGGCTTCTATTAACTGAATATAGCGGCCAGTTCTTTCTTTCTGCAGATAATGGTATTTTACCCTCTGCTTTTAGAAGCGGCTACAACTCCTGGCTGTATTTCGAAATGAACGGGGATAATACGTTTTCAGATTGGCTCCATGCTGCCGGCAAGGCAACTGGCTCATTGCAATCGGCCGGGCCGTCATCATTAAGTCTTTCAACCTTCGCGCTAAGGCCATTATCCTCCCCAAAAAATCGCTTATCTGCCGACGGCGTAATAGATTGTGAGGTAGTGCATATTGACAATTATGGAAATGCAGTTCTCAATATAACAAAAAACGAATTTGAGGCGTTAGCCGCCGGCAGATCGTTTCGCATCCAGTTTAAAATGGTGGAAGATATAGATATCCTGAGCGTAAGCTATGCAGATGTAAGAGAAGGCTATAAACTATGTCGCTTTAACAGCAACGGACACCTTGAGATCTGCATCAATCGTGGTAATGCCGCGAGCCTTTTCGGGTTACGACTTGGCGGAAAAAATAATGACATAAAAATATATTTCGAATGATAGTTCGCCTTGTAAAAATGACATTTCGCGAAGAATGCATTATTGAATTCACTACACTTTTTAGTGAGCGGCAGGAGACCATACGCAATTTTCCCGGTTGCAATCACCTGGAATTGTGGCAGGATAGTTTACACCCAGGCATTTTTTTTACCTATAGCATATGGGGTTCGGCAGCCCATCTAGAACATTATCGCTTCTCTCCATTTTTTAAAGACACTTGGGGTAAAACGAAGGCGCTATTTGCTGGCAAAGCCGAAGCATGGAGCGTTAATCCTATTGTGAAATAAACTGAAGAAATAAATAATTTGGAAGATCTCTTTGTACCTCCGATAAATTATTAAACTACCAAAATGTCGACTATCTTTTTTTGAATCTCAAGTAGCTGGCCGGGTTCCAGCTTCATTTTAGGCCTTGTAAAATTAAGGTCGTCCGCCGAGTTAATGGGCAACAAGTGCATATGTGCATGTGGGACCTCAAGCCCTAATACGGTTATTCCACACCTGTTGCATGCGAATGCCTGTTCTATAGCCCTGGCAATAGGCCTGGCAAATAACAGCCATTCGCTGAGCAATTGGTCGCTTACGTCAAATATCTTATCCACTTCCGCTTTGGGCACAACAAGTACGTGGCCTTCTTTTAAAGGGGAAATGTCAAGAAATGCAAAAAAATGATTGTTCTCCGCAATCTTGTACGATGGTATTTCCCCTGCTATTATTTTGGAAAAGATAGTAGGCATCAGGTATTAGATAGATATGCTCTCAATTTTAAATTTCAATGCGCCGCCTGGTGTCGTTACTTCTGCCACATCTCCTATTTGTTTGCCAAGCAGGCCTTTGCCAATAGGTGAGGTTACGGATATCTTGCCTAGCTTTATATCAGCCTCTCTCTCAGAAACCAGCTGGTATACCACAGTTTTTTTGCTTCCCAGGTTTGTCACTTCTACTTTGCTCAGCACAGACACTTTGCTTACATCTATATCTTTAGCATCGATTACGCGTGCAGAAACAATGGCAGCTTCCAGCTGCGCTATTTTCGCTTCGTGATGGCCTTGCGCCTCTTTTGCTGCATCATATTCCGCATTTTCTTTAAGGTCGCCCTTCTCCCTGGCCTCAGCTATTTGGCCAGCAATTTCAGCGCGGCCCGAACTTTTTAACTTATTCAGCTCCTCTCTCATTTGTGCCAGTGTCTCTTTCGTCAGGTAGTTTAAATCAGCCATTATAATAATCGTTTATTACTTTAGAAAAAAAATACAACGCTCCTGCGAAACAGAAGCGTTGTAATGCAAAAATACAAAAAAAATATTAACGGGTATAGCGCAATGAAATCATGTGCACCCCATTTGCCGGGCGCTCAGTAGGCCTGAAAGAATAATCAAGCGCTAGCATAGAGCCCTTATCCCCACCAACCCTTGTTTGTACTGTTGCGCCTATTGCCAGGCCCATAAACATGGTAGTGCTTGTAGTAGGGTTGCCTATACCATTTTCATAACGGTAAGCCGCACGCAGCATAAACATGTTCTTAAACGCATATTCAGCTCCTACACCCAGGTAATCATTATTAAATGAATTTGAAGTAAAATCACCCAGTACAGACAGCCTGTGCATCGGCATAGCGTCTTTGCTGCTCAGGTGGTTCTCATCAAGGAAAAAATCGTAAGAAAGGCCTATATTAAGATAAGTAGGCATTTCAAATTTATCTGAAGGATAAGTACCTGTTACTGCAAAGGTAGGAGAACTCTCTGGCTGTGTAGCGTCAACTGAGAAACCTGAGCCAGAGAACCTCATATTTGTTCCCAGGTTACGGAGGGTAATACCAAAATGAAAATTGTCTCTTTTACCGGTAACATACTGAACACCCGCATCAAAAGCTAATCCGAGAGCGCTGATATTACTTATCTGCTCAGAAACATAAGTTGCCGAAGCTCCGGCATTAATGTGTGTAGAGAATTGTTTGGCAAAACCTAACTGTACATTCAGGAACTGGGGATGATAGGTACCATAACCCTCGGGTTGAAAATAATTAGTAGTAGGTATATCACCAAAGCTCATGGACATGATATTAAGCCCTATAACCCCGCTTTCACCGAGCTTCTGTGCCACAGCCAGGTTATTAATGCTAATATTAGTACCGCTCAGGTAAATACCGTGAGATAACCCTATTTCTGTAGTAGAATCTTGAGCAAGGCCTGCTATATTTTCCTTCATAGCCTCCATGCCGCCTACAGAAGAAACATTAAGGCCAAACATACCGGTAGATCGCGCCCACGGATCGATCAGCAATTCAGGAGCGCCCGACTGGCCAGTACGGTCTTTATTGCCTGCAAAAGCGCTAAAAGACATTCCGACAGCGCAAATTGCAACTAAAGCTTTTATAGAAATCTTTTTCATAACCTTGAAAATAAATATTTATGTTATGCCAGGCAGGAGGCACCTGCCTGGCAGTAAATTAGATTAATAAGTAGTTACGTCTATCGGGCGTGTTGCGCCAAACCATTTCAAAACTGTTTCTCCTATACCTGCAGCCTTAACATCCATAAGATACATACCGCTTGAAACAGGAAGGCCTGCTGTATTGCGGATATCCCAATCAATATAAGACGTGCCCTGGTCATTCTTACTAAGTGTGCGCACTAACGAGCCATCGAGTGAATAGATATAAATGGTAGCCTGTGCTGGCAGGTTAATGATCCTCACCTTGGTATCAAACCTTGAAGACTCGTACCCTGAGTAACCATAGTAAGGATTTGGAACTGCATAAATACGGCTCAGCAAATTCTTACGGTTCGACGTGTCTGATAAAGGAGATGGAGCCAGATCTTCGGTACTGAAGGTGTAATAAGGATTCGAAGATTTACCATTTACAGCTGGCACAGCCAGAGCAGTGGTATCTGATGCATAGTATGGCGCATATGGGCGATTAACCCTGAATCTCAAACGTGTAGTCGTAGGTATCAGGCCATCTTTAAGAGACAGGAAATTACTGTTAGCATTAAGCGTTGGTATACCTACCCACTGAGCTAAGCTATATGCCAGCTTCTGGGTTGTTACATTTGTGCTTTGCGCCTGCGTTGCAAACACTCTATCACTATCGTATCTGCTGCTTAAAATATACACTACATGCTTACCGCCAAAAACAAGAGAGTTGTCGTAAGGGCTTAGTATGTTAGCCGTCGGGTTCCATAACATATCCCCGCCATTGTCACTGGTAAGATAAGAATCTTCACCAAAAACTATATTAAGGCGCTCACCAGTACCCTCATTAACAGCATAACCAGGGAACCACGACATGCCGTTATCAGACGGTAATTCTGAATATGCAGGCGTATTATTATCAGCACCAACTACACCATCCCAACCTGCGTGATTTCTAAGTGCAAACTTTGCAGCACCACCCTGTGAAAGAAGCGGATCTTCCTGCTCTTCAATAACTGCGCATCTTGTCCATTTTGATTTATCGCTGGTAAATACTATATCTACATCTGGCAGTACCTCAAAAGGCGCAGGAGCAGAGAAAGTACCCTGTGTTGTGGGCGAATACGCTACTTCAAAGCCACACTGAGACCCTTTTTGGAAATGCTTGCCAACATATGCAGCAGCAAGTGAATAGGGACCCCATGTTGATTTTGTAGGGCTAAAGTTGCTCAGCATATTTTGATAGTAGCTGTTGGTATCCAGCTTAGTGTAATCATTGAAATCGCAAGGATTAGTAGCTGAAAAAGGTTGTATATACAACTGGGTGTTACCAGACCTGAGCCAGTTAGAAAAATTACTATCTGGCTGATCTTGCACACCGGCCAGCCATGGCTTAGATGCGTCGTCAAATACAATTTGTGAAGTTATGTAGCCATCACCGTTTTTCTGATCAACGCCCGGAGGTACTACCTGGTGAACATTAATAGAAATACCATAATTTGCTATTATTTGCTCATTGAGCGCTCCCAGGCTCAGTTCGCTATAGATCACATCATGCTTCAGGCCTTTTTTGTCGATGGCAGTAAGTGTCCACGAGCCTGAATCAGCAATACCCAGCAGTGGAGTATTAGTTGGTCCGTTTACCTGTAATATCCAGTTATATGCAGAATCTTTTACCGGATCAACAACCTTAACGTCTATAGGAGCCTGGCCTATATTATATACAGCCTTACCTATGCTGTTATTAAGAAGTACAGTATTTTCACTCGCTGAGTCCAGTTCCACATCATTGCCTCCATTACCTACACCTTCTACCCTTGTGACAATTACGCCAGACCCAAAATCTGAGTTAAGTACAGTTCCCATTGCGCCATTAGCCGGGTTAGGCATAGCTGCATAAACAATGATGTCTGCACCGCCTGGCCCGTGAGCACTTCCCAGGTAAGGCTGATCTTGTGTAGAAAGGAAATTATTATTTCCGGCATTAAAATTGGCGAAATTATTGTAGGCATACGCTATTGCAACGAAGTAATATGTTTGATAGTTAACAAAGCGTTTATCAGCAGTTGTTGAGAACGCATTGTTGGTCAATTCAAAACTGTGTGCTATACCGCTATCCCGGCCAACAACTTTTATTTGAGGTACAAATGTGGTATCACTAATATTGATATTCTTAGCGTAGTTTACGATCTGGGTAACACCGTTGCGGATATCGCATTGAAAAACTTCCGCAGCTTTTGTAGGGTCTACTTCTCCTGTGGTCTGGTTAAAGATATCGGCAGAAGTTACCTGGCTGTTCGCTAACTGGAAAACACGATAACCTTCAAACTTATAAAGTGAATCCGCAGCATTTGTGGTACCAATAGATTTAACAGCTAACTGATGGTAAGTTCCTGAATCACGATATGCGCCATCAGCCCTTCCATAATTCTCCCCATAGTTATTCCCACCTTTTACGTCATTGGTCAAATAAAATACGAGTCTTCTGTCTAATTCTCTTACATGCATTGTTGGAGCTTCAGGGCCTTCTACTGTTTTAAAATTATCAATAAACAAAGCCTGCGCCTGGTCATCGATACTTTTAATTGTTTTAAAGCTTGTTTGCGGGCAACCACCTACGCCGGCAGCCCATATACATCCAAAAGTAATGTCGTTAAGCGCACCTGGTACCAGCTCGAATGGGCCAGATGAAAAGATGAAACGCCTGTCGCCCGGGTTATTGTTACAAGAACACTCAGACCAGTCTGATTTATTGCCTGGATCGCCAAAGAATACAAAGTTCGAAATAGGCCCTGAACCATAGCCTTTAGAAGGAATGCCAACACCTTGGAAATCATCACTGAATCTTTGACCTGTTTTAATGGCTCCTGTCATGTAATAATATATCTGAACACCATTGTCTGGGTTACCGATCGCACTCGCATCATTATTGAAATAAGTGAAGTTAGTCATCGGCAGTGTTATCAACGTATCTCCGCCGCCTACTGCACCTTTATGCACAAGGCGTTTAGGGCCTTTAAAAAAGTCTACACCTACCTGCGGTATATCCACCCCATAGCTATTTACAGGGTTTCCACCTGTAAGACCATCATTACTGGTACCATTATACTGGATGCCCAGGCCACGTAAAGTATCGCAACCGATAAAGTCATCAAGATAATAACCGAGATCGCAATCATCCCATACAGCGATGTAGGTACTATCTATTGTAAGGGCACCGCGATTAATAACGCGATAGTTATAAAAGGTAGCATTATTCAGGAAGTCCTGTGTAGCATAGGCAAATGCACTTGTCTGCACCTCAACACCCATTGTTGCAGTACCAGATTGTTCTTTTACGTTTCCTGCATCGTTAAAAACCCACCATAAGTACTGGTCGCCGGTGATATCCGGATATTCGCCCTGGTCAGGCTCATATATACCATTGGTATTAAGATCTTTAAACGGTGCATACGTATTGTTGGCATACGAGCCCTCATCTATCCCTAATACAGCATTGTTATTGCCCCACGCAGCATGATTTTTAGCGCCAGGCCAATGATAAATTACATCAAAGTCAGAGGTAGTAGTAGATCCTCCGCTTTTATGCAGTTGAATGAATTTATTGATCGTAGATTTATCTACTTTCCATATTTTATCCCAAAGATTACAGTTGTCGTGGGTGATCTTTCCACCCGCATCAAGCGCCCCAGGCCAATAGTCGTTACCATCCTGCCTGTACGTTTGCGCCGCAACTTTTAATTGCCCTTGCTGGTCTACCCCGCCGATCCAGCAGGAAGCCGCAAACTGCGAATGCTTGCCGGAACCTTTCGGGATCTCATATGCTGCAATATTCTGGCCTATATTCCACCACATGTCGCCGCCGGTCATTAACCTCGCTCGCACGTTGTTAATATCCATATCTATAGCTGCAGTAGCAGGTAAACAACCTGACGCCGTTGTCTTTGGCAGCGCCTTGTGATGAGCTGTAACCACATTTTCCTTCGCACTTAAATATCCGGGGATATTTAACAAACCTGCCACAATCACAGCGCTGGCAAATCGTATATTATTTCTAAACTTCATAACCTAGAGCGTTATATTGAACAAATATTATTAAAAATTAAAATCAAGCGCAAAACTGATCGTCCTTGCATAGTTCAGCTTGGTCGGGTCGTTTTGGTAAATCCTCAACAGGTCACTATATGATTGTGGGTTGATCTGCTGCGGAACATATTGTTGTCCATAAGCTGAAGCCAGGTAGCCGTCATCATCTGAGCGACCGGTATAACCATATACACTTAATACGTCTCTTGTCTGCAGCAGGTTATTTATTTGTATTATAGCCTTAACATACAGCGGGCGTTTTGGTTTCACACCTTCGGGAACATCTTTACGTTTCTTGCCTACGCTAAGTGCGAAATCTTTATCGATGCGCAGATCAACTCCGTAGTGCCATGGCAGGCGCGATCCGTTAACGCCGCCTATTACGGTATTTCCCAGGGCATCTGTGTACCTTGTATATGGCTCACCGCTTCTTGCCCTAGGTATCAGGTGAATACCAGCTCTTTGAAAGATATGTGATCCGCTAACTATTGGTCCTTCACCATCGCCATACCTGTAATCGATATCAGCAACTATATTGTGGCGGGAATCGTAATCCAGTGCAGTTACATAGCGAAGGTTAGGTTGGCCTGCCTGTATAAAGCTCTGTATCAATCCGTTAGCGCCTATTGCGCCAGAGCCACCGCTATTGGTAGATGTAGGGGTAGAGCCTGTGCCTTCTGCAAATTGCAGTGTATATGATATGCTCAGGCGCAGATGGTTTGTTGCACGCAGGTCATAGTATAAAGTAGTACCCTTTGTGGTTGAAAAGTCACGGTTGCCATAGGTATAGTAAGTAGTTGGGAAGGCATACAGATAAGGTACGATAGTGATCATATTCTTACGCTCCTTATAAAAACCGGTTATAGTGATCGCCGACGCCGAACTTAATTTCTGCTGGAAACCAACTTCATAATCGTATGTTTTTACCGGTAACAAATTAGCATTTGATATGATCGAGTTTGCATTTTGCTGCAGATAATAATAATCAGAAGCATTTGCAGCGCCAGGGCCTATTGGGCGCTGAGAGTAGATATCGTAGTGTGCATAAAAGTCTGCTACGTCAGAAATAGGGAAAGAGAAAGAAACACGCGGCTGAACAGATACCTGCGGGGTATAATCAGTAAATGCTGAATTAGGGTTAAAGCTGGAATCTGTAATAGATGGGATCGAGCCATTTGCATTCTTCACTATGAAGGGCTGAGGATCGCGGCCACCGGTATTTTGTTTTAAAGTTGCCGGGTCATTGATGAATGCACCTTTAGCGTCGTACCAGTTATTTCCGTTACGGTAGCCAACAACGTTTGGCGATGTAGAGCTATTATCATCAACATATACTACATAGTTGCTGCCTATATTTCCCGGGTGACTGCCGCCGTTCAAAATATTTTCAGAACCCGGCACCTGGCTTACCGTTTTTTCTGGTACTTCAGAATACGGGTCTATCAATACTTTAGTATTGGCAGAATACCTGTCAACGCGAACACCTATATTGAAATGGACATCTTTATAATCAAACTTATCCATCAGGTATCCAGCTATATAGTTAGGCGTAAAAGCACCGATCGGGCGGGTATAATTACCCTTAGCATCCTTAGCTGTCCAGAAATCATTAAAGTTAACACTACCCTGCGATCCGCCGGTATAGGAATAGCCATCATAGACCGCAAATGGATGTCCGCTATTCAGCAGCTCATCTGCGGAAAACATATTTATATTGAATTTCGAATAATCAATAGCATCAATATTAATGTCTTTGTTACTACCATTTGCAGTGTATTCCGGACCGAGGGCTTTTCTAAGATTCTGGTCAAATGTACTGTTGCCAACATTTACGTAGTTGTAAAAAACAGTATCGGATGGGCCAGGTATAATTGATTTAATATTCCCGCTCTTCACGTCAGTATAAACTGCTGCGCCGGTAGCCGGGTCTTTTGAATATGCATACTGATGGCCGTTTACAATGAAAATAGGATGTTGTTTATCCAGGCGCAGGTTATTATTATCTACGCTGCTTACCAGCTGCCTCATTAACTGCCATAGCGATTGAGTTCCCGCATCCTGTTGGTTAGCATAAAGGGTATATGACCTTTGAATACGTTGCTGATAATAAAGGCCGAACTGGATGGCGTGCTTTGTTTTTCCCAGCAACAGGTCGAAAGATGCATCTACTGTTAATGCATACTGATTATCATTAACCTTGAAATAATAATACTGGGAAGTACCCGGGCTGAAGAAAAGGCTGGAACCCTTCGTACTGTAAGTTGGTTGCGGATCATCTCCATTAGCCATTGCATTGCTCGCTTCCAGTTGTGTTATCTGTTTTGGATAATTATTGGGTGTCAGTGAGTTATAATATTCCGTAGTATAGTTAGCAAGTACAGGGTTCAGATTTTGAGGATCGCGTGCATAGGTAATTCCAGTAGAACTGGTACCTGTTAACACAGTTGCCCTTTTTCCGGTAAGAGAATCGAAACCGGCAGGCAGGTAAGCAGGTGCATATGTGGACACCTTTGATTCATTAAATTTACCTACGTAGTTGTATTTAAAGATATCTGTTTTAAATTTAGAGTCTTCGCGGCGCTCGTTTGTTGACTGATAATCTGCCTGCAGCGAATAGTATGCATTTGAGATAATGCCACGGGCAGTATCTCCTGGCTTACCAAATTTCTGAGTAAACCTGATATAACCGCGGCCCGTAGTATTGTACTGAACAGGTATAGCGCTCGAGGCAAACAGGTTATACTGGCGGCCATTCTGCCCATTATTATAATCCGACTTGGTCTCATCAAAGGTACCACCAGCCACAATACGCATGTTATCAGACAGCTGATAATCAAGTTTCAGGTTGAATCTTACTTCCTGGGTAGCATCTCTAGGGGTTATTTTTACTTGCTTAAGATCATTAAGCGTAATATAGTCTGAAGCAAGGTTATATACGGGTTGGCCGCTGTTATCAGAAACAATACGCAATGGATTTTGTTCCAGGTTCCTCATCACATCATCCTTTACTACATATTGTTTAGTGTAATAAGGATAACGGTCATGGTCATCATAAACATCTCCGCTAAGTGCAAAGCCCAACACTGGCCTTTTATGTGTTTTATCGCCGTTAACTGCTTTCTTATAGATAGGGCCAGCTACAGAGAATGAACCGAGGTTATTGTTATAACCATCGATAGAATGCTGCAGGCGCACGTTACCAGTGAATTTAGATGCCGGCGCCCTTGATGTAATATTAACCACACCACCAGATACGTCTCCGAAGTTAGCGGGTATACCTGATGTAATTACTTCAAGCTGATCAATGGAGCCTTGCGCCATGTCTACCGACGAGGTATTCACCGAACCACCTACAGTACTGATAGTCTGCACTTGCACACCATCTACATAATATACAATACCGGTAGTACGCGCACCACCTACGTTCAGATCACCACCTCTTTTTGATTGATATAATCCTGGATTAAGCGCTACGAGGTCAGACACCTGTGTAGTAGGCACCACAGCGATCTCTTCTTTCGTAAGAATGTGAGAATTGGGCTTATCTACGTCTACAAGTAGTTTCTTATATGCTTTTACTGTTACACCTGCCAGTTCATGACCTTTAGGTTTTGCCATTGTAAAGTTCTGGGTTGTTCTGTTCCCGCCACTTACAACTACACCAGTAACTAATATGGAGTCGTATCCGGTATACAATACCAATACGTCATAATAACCCGGATCGAGCGGTTTTATGGTGTAATTACCGTCGTAGTCGGTAATGTTCCCACCTTTCAAGATCCCACCCTGGTATACCTGGACCGCAGCACTTGGGAGTACCTCTTTTTTATCATCTAATACCCGGCCTGATATCTCCTGCGCGAATGCTGACCCGGAAAGCGCTGTAAACACAAATAAAAGCAGATAACGTAATGTACGTGTCATATCCTGTATTAATAAATTATTAGCAAATGAGGCGTAAAGGTAAAAAATTCTGTTAAAAATCCACGTTATGCAAATTTATTTTCTCAAACACACTTACATAATTTTCAAATAGATTTATACATTTTTTCGCTTTGATCCAGTTGCCTTGTTTATATAGACGAATTATTGGCAACAAATCTTGGGTGGAAATGAAAAAAAAATTAACAAGACGTACGATTTATTAAAATCTGGCTTAATAAATCATGAGTCAAGTGTTATTTTATTCAAAAGTGTTCTGCTCATTTTATACAATGCCTCAAAAGTGTAGCCGGCAATATGCGGAGTGACGATCACATTTGGCATTGCCACCATTTTATCCAGTAAATTCCTTATCCCGGGGCTCATTGCCGCTAACGGCTCCTCTTCTATCACATCAAGGCAGGCGCCGGTAATTTTACCACTTACCAGCCCATTATATAATGCCACAGTATTAACCACCGGCCCTCTCGAGGTATTAATGAGTATGAACGGCTTAGCCATTTGCTCTATAAATGATTCATTGAAGTAATGTACAGTGTCACCCTGCAGCGGCACATGAAAGCTAACCACATCAGCCCTTTCCATAAGTTCGGCAAGGCTGGTGCATTTTACCACATCGGGCGGTATGCTATCTTCACAATACTTATCGTACGCAACTATCTTAACATCAAATCCTCTTAATTTCTTGGCAAATGAAGCGCCGGTATAGCCGAAACCAATGATCCCTATAGTTTTGCCCTCAAGTTCCGTTCCCCGGTTCTCTTCGCGCAGCCACAATCCGTTTTTCACTTCATCAAGGCTCCACGCTATGCGCCTTATAAGAGCCAGCAACATGCCAAGGGCATGCTCGCCCACGGCATTGCAGTTGCCTTCAGGGCTGCCATAGCACCGTATTCCTTTCCGTGTGGCATAGGGCACATCTATTACCTCCATGCCAGATCCCATGCGGCCTATCCATCGCAAGCAGGGTGCAGCATCTATCAGATCCTTATCCAGCTGCAGCCTTGTAGATGTGATCACACCGGTGCAGTCTTTTATCAGTTCATACCCTGCTGCCTGCGTTATCTTTTCATGGTGAATGCACTCATAGCCTTTTGCTGTAAGGCCATCTGTTAGCACGGTATGCACGGGGGCTGCTATCAGCACTTTACCCTGGTTATTTTTCATGGCAATATCTCTTGTATAAGCCTACAAAATCAGCTACCGTCAGTTGCTCCGCTCTTTTATCCATCAGCGGGTCTGTCAGCGCATCGGCCGCCAGCGTGCTTTTCAGCGCATTCCTCAGTGTTTTGCGCCGTTGGTTAAATGCAGCCTTTACCAATATAATAAAGCGTCGTTTATCGTTTATTTCAAATGGATTGCCAAGGTTTGTAAACCGTACGACACCACTCATTACTTTAGGCGGTGGCGTAAAGCAATTCTGATGTACATCAAATAAATAGTCCACCTTAAAAAAGGCCTGCATCAGCACACTCAAAATGCCATAAACCTTAGAACCCGGCCCTGAGGCTATTCTCAACGCTACTTCCTTTTGAAACATTCCTATTACCTCGGTAACCTGGGGTTCCCATTCCAGCACCTTAAATAATATCGGAGATGAGATATTATAGGGGAAATTTCCAATTACAGTAAACTGCTCATCAAACGGCCTATCCGCTTTCAATATATCCTGCAGCGTTATTTTGCCCTGTATCTGCGGGTATGTTTTGTTTAGAAAAGTAACCTTTTCTGTATCTATTTCTATGGCTTTATAATCTACGTCCGGCCACGCAAGCAGGTACTTGGTCAATGCCCCCCCACCAGGCCCTACTTCCAGCAAATGCATTCCCGGCTGGTGAACCAATTGTTCCGTTATTTTACGGCACACGTTCTCATCGTGCAGAAAGTGCTGGCCGAGGCTTTTTTTAAGGTGCAGGGCGTCGCCGGTAACTTTTTTACTATTGCTGATCATATTCCTTTTGTGCTAAAGCCTTTATTGCATATGAAAACATGCGTTTACAAAGGTATACGATTGTGGCCCTACTTCTTCTATCGTATATGGCCATAATATTGTTGCCGAAAATACAAGGCTGATACATATAAAATAACTATCAATAACAAGCTATTTTTTTGAGATTTTTACTTTTGAAATAGATTACCTTCGCCAATTATTTAACTAATACTGCATGGAATTTAAACTACTTCAAAAACCATCTAAGAAACACCAGGTATACATAACCGACGATGCCAATAAATTAACCCAGATCTCCGGTATTACAGAAGAGGAGGTTGCATTTGCCACCGCTACATTTAATGCCGAGCAAACAATCGTTACTATTAACAAGTATGGCTATTTCATCTTCATTTACCTCCTGAAGAATAAAAAAACAGATTGGCAAACGCTGGAGGCCTGCCGAAAAGCAGGTGCTGAACTGCAAACTATTTGCAACAAGTACAAGCTGGATGAAATAACCATTACCAATCTGTCGGCAACAAATGATGCGGCCACTATTTTGGCGGAAGGCATAGCCCTGGCAAACTACCAATTTCTTAAATACCGTACTGAAACTAAGAAGATAACTAATTCATTGTTACGTATCTTCTTCTCAAAAGATTCGGCCACTGTAAAAGAAGTAGCACAACTTAATATAGTTATTGACGCCATTTACCGGGCACGTACACTGGTAAATGAGCCGCTCAACTATTTGTCGGCAGAGCAGCTTGCGAAGGAAATAACACTGATGGGCGGAGACAGTGGTTTTAAAGTTACTGTGCTGAATAAAGCACGCCTGGAAAAGGAAAAAATGGGTGGCATCCTCTCGGTAAACCGGGGGAGCATTGATCCGCCTACATTCACTATCATGGAGTATGTGCCTAAAAAAGCGCTCAATAAAAAGCCAATAGTGCTTGTAGGTAAGGGGGTAGTTTATGACACCGGAGGCCTTTCGCTAAAGCCTACCGCAAACTCAATGGACCGCATGAAAAGCGACATGAGTGGTGCAGCGCTGGTAAGCGGCGCTATGTATGCCATTGCCAAAATGCAGCTGCCGCTGCATGTAATAGCCCTCGTGCCGGCTACTGATAACCGCCCTGGTGAACAGGCTTATGTGCCGGGAGATGTGATCACTATGTATAGTGGCGCCACGGTAGAAGTGCTGAATACAGATGCAGAAGGCCGTATGCTGCTGGGCGATGCGCTGCACTGGGCAAAACGATATAAACCAGAACTGGTAATAGATTTTGCAACACTTACCGGCGCTGCATCGGCCGCGGTGGGCGAGCATGGCATCGTGTGTATGGGCACAGCAGCAGATGAAACAAAACAGGCATTTCGCGAAAGTGGTTTCCGCCAGTATGAGCGGCTGGTTGAATACCCGCTGTGGGATGAATATGGCGACCAGATAAAATCTGACATTGCTGATATCAAGAATGTAGGCGGCCCGTCAGGTGGCGCTATCACCGCCGGAAAGTTCCTCGAACATTTTACTGATTATCCGTGGATGCACTTTGACATTGCCGGTGTATCTTTCAACACCACAAGGCGCAACTATTTCCCTATAGGCGGTACTGCCTACGGCATGCGTATGCTACTTGATTTTTTAACTCATTATGGTAAAGCCTAAGGGCAACAATATTCTAAAAATATGCAGATCAATAACGAAAAACCAGTTATAGGCATTACCACCGGCGACCTTAATGGCGTTGGCGTTGAGGTGATCATAAAAACATTTTCAGACAACCGGATGCTGGAGCTTTGCACCCCTGTGATATTCGCATCAAACAAGGTGATCAATTTTTATCGCCGTATTGTTCCGGAGCATGTTTTTAACTTCGCCAGCACCAAAGACCTTACCAAGCTCAATCCCAAACAGATAAATATATTCAATTGCTGGGAAGAGGAAGTGCCGTTGCAGCCGGGAGTACTGACCGATGCGGCTGGTAAATACGCCATACGATCGCTGATGGTAGCAACACAGTGCCTTAAAGATGGCCAGCTTGACGCCATAGTGACTGCGCCCATCCATAAGAGCAACACCAATGTGCCCGATTTTCCATACACAGGCCATACCCCGTTCTTCAAAGATAAATTTGGCGCTAAGGATGTATTGATGATCCTGTATAGCAATAGCCTGCGGATAGCTCTTGCTACTGAGCATATTCCTATATCAAAGGTGGCAGCTGCAATTACCAAAGAATTGCTGCAATCTAAGCTGGCGATCCTTAAAGAATCGTTGATGAAAGACTTCGGGATCGACAAACCTAAAATTGCCGTGCTGGGCCTGAACCCACATGCAGGCGATGAAGGCCAGATAGGCAATGAAGAGCAAACCATAATCAAACCAGTTA
>Ga0206843_10136_pt1 | contig 24459 bp, 16 predicted proteins | sample Alteio_BWOrgCont_21_FD_152869 | JGI IMG/M metagenome (GOLD analysis project Ga0206843, IMG submission 152869) | Enriched cells from forest soil in Barre Woods Harvard Forest LTER site, Petersham, Massachusetts, United States -... | ecosystem: Environmental > Terrestrial > Soil > Temperate forest >...
TTGGAGGCGCAATGAGCGAACACGTCTCTCAGGAACAGATGCGAAAGTTGCTTGAGCTTCCCGAGCAATTTTCATCCGCTGACCAGGCGATATTCGATGAGCACTTGCTTGTTTGTCCGAATTGTCTAGCCGCATGGGAAACCCTTCTCGAAGACAAAGATGTGCAGCATTGGCGCCTATTGCAACAAATACCTCTCCTTGAACCGATGCCATTCAGTCTTCCCGCGACATTTCCGGCAGAGATTGCCGACCATTCTTTTCCGCTCGTTCCAGGCTACGAAATCATAGGCGAACTGGGCCGTGGAACGATGGGAGTGGTATATAAGGCCCGGCAGACCAGCGCGGATCGCCTTGTCGCGCTGAAGATGATTCTCGCAGGCTCTAGGGCAGCTCACACGATTGCCCGATTCCGGACCGAGGTCGAGACGTTAGCGCGGCTGCAGGTCCCCAATATCGTGCAAGTATTCGAGGTCGGCGAATACGATGGACATCCCTTTTTTAGTTTCGAGTACTGCGCTGGGGGGTCGTTAGAAGGTCAGCTCGCCGTTCAGCCGCTCTCCGCTGTCAAAGCCGCCCGCTTGGTCCAGACATTGGCGAGGGCGATGCATAAGGCTCACCAGAAGAGCGTAGTGCATCGCGATCTGAAGCCGGCAAATATCCTCCTAGCCGAAGACGGGGTTCCCAAGATCGGTGACTTCGGCCTCGCGCGAAAGCTTGATGTGTCCGGCCAGACACACGACGGCGCGATTTTGGGAACGCCTAGCTTTATGGCCCCGGAGCAAGTCAAAGGCCAAATTAAAGAGCATGGTCCATCGGTCGACATTTACTCGTTGGGAGCTGTCCTTTATCAGTGCGTTACGGGCCGTCCACCGTTTCGGGCAGCGACTCCCGTAGAAACGCTCAGCCTTGTGCTTCACACGGATCCCGTACTTCCAAGAGTGATAAAGCGAGGTTTTCCGCGTGATCTTGAAACCATTTGTCTGAAATGCTTGCGTAAAGAGCCCCAAAAGCGCTACGGCAGCGCGCTTGAATTGGCGGAGGATCTTGGGCGGTTCCTGGAGCACGAGCCGATCAAGGCTCGGCCTGTCGGCTTGCCGGAGCGTGGCGTAAAGTGGCTCCGTCGTCGACCCGCTGCGCAGGTGAGCATTTTGCTAATTATGGTAACAATTGGGGCGCTGGCGTTCGGCTCCGATCTCTGGCGTCGCGTCCAAGAATCGCGGAAAAAGGCCGCGGAAAATGCTGAGTCGCGGCGAATCGCGGAGGAGGCCAACCAGATTTCGTTCAAATACTTCGCTGCAATGACTCGCCGGCACGGAGTGCCGGAGGGGATCGGCCCTTTGACTGAGACGGAGGCTCGGGGGCGCGAGGCAACATTTCAATTCAAATTTCGCGGCGACAAGGTCGAGCGGGTGCAGCGGGTCAATTGCCAGGGATCGCCGAGAGACCCGGACGCGATCCCGAATTTGTTGCGGCCTATCGCTAACGACGAAACCGTAAGCGAGGTCGCTTACCAGTTATGGTACGACCACGGCCGCCTAGAGCGAGAAGAAGCGCTCGGCCTGGGGGATACTGTCCTGTGGTCGCTGAGGTATTCTTCGCCGGAGCGCGCCGGCGTTCGCTTTTCACTGTCTGGGACCGGGGAACCCGCTCATGGCCCTGAATTATTTAGACTTAAATGGTCGCCAGATGGTTTTATAGAGGAAGTCTGTTCCATTGATGAGGAGGGCCGGCCCGTGTCCACGTCCGAAGCGAATTGTTTGCGCTTCGAAAACGACTCGCGCGGCCTACCGACCCGGTTAATTAACATTCTTATCAACTCGCGCGAAGGAACTGAAGCTGTCGCCCGCGTTCTGGCAATTGAAGAAAGGAATTATAACGCCGAAGGGCGTTCAGTTGGAACGGCTTGGCTAAACGGGAAAGGGCAAGCATCGCTGAAAGACGGTTACCATCGGTTGGTCATCAAAGAAACCGGTATGGATCGTGAGATTGCATGTCATGATCTGGAGGACCGCCTCACAACACGGACAGATCTTGGCTGGTCGATCTGCCGCCGAAAATACACGGATCAAGGCGCTACGTGTGAGGAAACGTATTTCGACGCGAGCGGCAAGGGGACCGTACTGAAAGTGAGTAAGATGCATTGTTGGACCGCATCATATGATTCCATCGGTAGGGAACTGGAATGGCGTGCGCTCGGCCTCGACCGCCGTCCGGTTCGTTTCCCTGATAAGGATGGCTACGTTCGGCGAACTACTACATACGATGCGCACGGGAGAGTGAAACAGACAGAGTACTGGCTGTGCAATAATATGGACCAACTTGTCATCTGGAAGCGTGAAGACGCAAACCAAAACATCTTGGAAGAGTGGGCGTTCACCGCCGATGGCGCGCCGACTCTGTTTCCAGAAGGTGGCTATCATCACTACACTTCCGTCTACCATGATCGCGACCAGCGCGAAGAAGTGGGATTCTTTGACTTGTATGGGAATGCGACGTTGCATGAGGACGACGGTTATCACCGCTCAAAAACCAGATATGAAGGTGACAAAGTCGAGGAATCTTACTATGGTGTTGATGGCAGCCGAGTGACCAATCGAAAAGAAGGAAGCCACCGCTGGATCGACGAATACGAGAAAGGATTGTTAAAAAGCGTTAACCACTTCGGTGTCAACGATATTCCAGTTAACGGTAAGGACGGTTACGCACGAAGGGTCAACATATACAATCGCGAACAGAAATTGCTGGAAAGTGTATATTGGAAGGCTGACCCCCAAGGAAAACTGCACCTTTGGACACGTGAGAATGTTGCCGGTAAAACGTCATTGGTTTTGGAATACAATTTCTTCACCGTGGATGGGGTTCCTACCGTCGATCCAGACGGGAAACACCATGGGTGGAAAGCGAAATACGACGATTCCGGCAATGCGACGGAAAGGGCGTTTTTTGATTTACATGGCGACAAAACGCTCCAAAACGATTTCGGTATTCATCGATGGACAGCTCGATACGACAAACGCAATCTAGTAGAGACTGCTTCATATGATATCGATGGCAAACCAGCAAATGACCTGAAGCAAGGTCACGCGCGCAGCTCTCACGTTTATAACGACAAAGGGGTATTACAGGAAACAGCGTATTGGAAAGCTGATCCTAAAGGCAATCTCCGCCTCTGGAAACGTGAGGACGGTAAGACGCGAAAGGACGGTACAATACGAATTCTGGAGGAATGCTCGTTTAGCGCCAAGGGAGTTCCTTCACTGTTTGATAAAGGTGGATATCACCGATACACGCAAACGTGGGACGAAACAGACCATGTTCTTGAGACGGCCGTTTTCGGTCTGAACGAAGGGGAGAAGGTTTTGCGTCAGGATTATGGCTGCCATCGTTGGACGGCACTGTACGACAGAGACCGCCCTTTGCAAACTAATTATTTCGGCGTGAATGATAAACCGCGAAACGCCAAGGATGGTTACGCCCGCGTTTGCTGCCAGTATGACAATAAAGAAAGACTCGAAGAGACAACCTACTGGAAAGCCGATCTTGAGGGGGAATTACACCTCTGGAAGCGTGAGGATGCCAAACGACAACTTCTTTTAGAAGCTTCGTTCACCAACGAGGGAAAACCGTCGCTTTTTGACAAAGGTGGACATCACTATTACACTCAGAAATGGGATGAAGCCGGTCATGTAACTGAGACGGCTTTTTTCGGTCCTAAAGAAGGGCAGAAGGTCCTCCGTGCGGATAGCGGCACCCATCGCTGGGAAGCTCGCTTTGACGAATGGGGTAATCACGTCGCGTCAGCTCACTATGGTGTTAACAACGAAGCCGTAGCGCATCTCGAATTGGGCGGCCACCGTTGGACAGCCAAATTCGAGAAAGACCACCTTTTGGAATTGAGCTTGTTCACTGTAAATGACAAGTCAGTCAACTACAAGGACGGTTATGCCCGCATGTGCAAGCTCTACGATGGTCAAGGAGTATTGCAGGAAACGGCGTATTGGAAGGCCGACCCCAATGGCAAACTACACCTCTGGAAGCGCATCGACAGCAAGAACCGTCCACTGGAAGTAGCATCATTCAATTCAAAAGGTGAACCAACATTGAACTCGGCGGGCTACTATCGCGTAACCTACCACTATGAAGGGGACAGCAAGACAGGTGAGAAGAGGTATTTCGACCTGGAGGGCAAGTCGGCGCCTATACCGAAAATGTCGGATAAATGACATTTATAGCAACGTCTTGTCGAACAGCAAATCGACGAGTCATTTACGATCGGCGAAGACCGAATAAGATATGGTTCGGTACTCGTTCGGTACTCCTTTTTCGCTGAACATTATTTCGGGTAATAAATATGGCAAAATGAGACCGTCAATCGCCCAGACCAAGCGGCACATTCTAGTCGATAGCCTGCACCCGTACTCCCATCTTCGCCGCAAAACAGGTCGTAACACGAATGCAAGAAACTTTCTCGGTCGGCAGCTTTGACAAGAGTCATGATCTCTTTGATCAGCTGACATGATCGCGCTGGACGATCGGCAAAGCTTGCAATGGCTTTGAGTTCCGCCGCGTCGAGTGCACCTCCCCGATGAAAGCCGTTAAATGCCGGTTCGTCCTCGTAGCGATCACTGACAGCACAAATCCATTTGTATAAAGGCGGAACCTTACCATCGATAGGCGTCCAAAAACCGCCGGCCTGGTCTGCCCAATGTTTCAGGCATGGGTCTTGCTTTGATAAGGGAGAACGCGCACGGTAACTGAGCATTCGCGCCGCGCTATGCGAGGGATACTGCGTTCGTCCAAAACCGGCGGGCATTTTTTGCACCACTGCGGGACGCCAGGGGAAGATGAGATCGACGGCTATTGTGAGCATTCGCTCCAGGTCATCTAAACTGTCGCTCTCGAAGACGAAATCCTGAATCGGCATTGTAATTCTTCTGTTCCGTTATGCTTCCAGTTCGGGAAAGATGTATGTTCTGAGACTGTTCGCCGTTTGACCTGTCGAAACAACCACAAACGGGCTAATGCCATGCTATTGTGCCGACGAGAGCGGCTACAACCAACCCGATAAGAACTAGGATCCCGAAGCAGCCAGTCGGCTTGGCTTTGAGCGTCTCGGGCTGTTTCAGCTTCTCGGCCGCTCTGAGCGTTTGACGTTCTCGCTCTCGCATCTGGCTTTCATGTAGAGACCATGAGGCACAAATTGTTTTGACGTCCTCTTGGAGTCCGGAGAGCCAGTTCAGGCGATGTTGATTCTGGGCGTACCAGCTCTTTTCCGCCGCATTCTGGGCTAGAGCCCCGCCGACAGCTGCGCCGATAAAGGTGCCGATTACCGGCAAGATGGCACTGCCGGCGATTGCTCCGGCGACGACGCCGCCCCCCGCTCCTCCCACTGTACAGGTAATTCGTACATCCAGGATGGCTTTCAACGCTTCCTGTGCATTGTGATATTCACCGAGGTAAGAATGGCACAGTGCGAGGCCAAGGTGTGAAAGCGCGAGTCTTTCATGAATCTCAAGACTGACGGCCTGGTTAAAACGACTGCGAGCCTCCCGAAGATAGTGCGGTTGTTCACTGGCCTGAGCGTGTTGCGCTTGACGTAAGGCGCGCGTGCCCGCATCAAAGTGAGACTGGGCGAGCCGTTCAATCGCGGCTGCGACCTTCTCCACAGCTTCGAGATATATCGAGGACCCATCACGCATGGAACTAGCAGCGAGGATTTGAACGATATCCATACATTGCCTCCGTTTTTGAGATGTTGTTATTCATTCGAACCTTTTTTGACATGCCCGGCATTCGTAGCCATTGCCAGCGAGCCAACAACCAAGTTTGACCCCCAGTTGCGAGAATGGGTTGCTACTAACAAGACGTTGAACATCGGCTATTTGACCGCGTGCGCCACACTTTGGACATTGTGCGGGAAGACTGCAGTGTGGACATCGCGTGTCGCCTGGTTGAATTGTCTGTTTGCAGTTGTTACACAAATGCATCTCATACTCCTGTATTAACGAGTCGTTTTCGTATGGGTATGGGTTGATGGAGAACAATTCGATTCGATTTAATGATCTGGCGAAGTGGCAGTTATGAGCTGCCACCACGAACATCAGAATCAACTCCGCGCAAGCTGCGGGACCGCCTTCAGGACTGCGGCCCAATTGCTAATCGCCTGAGTCATGTTTCCGGCGATGGCATTGAGAATGCCGACAAGGGTGTTCTTGATGGCCAAGACCCAGCGGATAAGCCGCGCCCAGCTGGATGGATTGGTCTGTTGACGCATTCGCTCAAGTTGCTGATGCAACGAGTCCGCCTTGGCCTTGATCTGACGTCCCTGTTTCGCCACACGTTCCAATTCGCGATGCGAGCGTTCTTGCAGTTGCTGGTACTGCTGATGTTCATCGTCCGTCAGCACTTGGCGGACCAAGTATGACAGGCCCAAAGTAGCAAGATCCGCCCCGCGAAAAGAGCGATGCTCCTGAAGTCGAGAAATGTCGTCCTGCATCTCTTGAAGGTGGTCCTGGAGCGCGATTTCTCTAGCTCGGGCGTCCTTTTGCATCGTTTCCAACTTGGAGATTTCCGCCTCCAATTCGCGTAGCTTATGGGCATTAAGCTTATCAGCGACAGCGTTTAGGCAGCGGTCTAGCCAGCTGAAGTCGTTTGCCGCCTCGGTGATCGTTTGCGTTAGCCGTTTCGAAAGATCTTCAATTGCCATGATTCATTCTCCGGAATAAATGGGAATCTGGGTTCGCGGGACGTTTAGCTCATCTTGCGAGTTGCCTGGGTTGCCTCGGATTGACGACCGTCGCCTGCCCGAGTTGAAGGTATCCATCAGGGGTAATGGCTGAGTCCTTACAAGAATTCGCGTGAATTGTTCGATGCCTGCAGGAGTACCACGTTCACAATATGCATGCTGAAGATGCTAGGATGGAGGAGGATGACCGAGGATGACCGAATGTTGCTGGGACCATTGAGCGGAACGCTTCATGGCCGGGCTGGGTGAACAAAAGGGATGATGAAAGAAGAAATAAGCTGGCTGCGACAAGGCAAAGACGGGAAAAAACAAACTCGGAATCCAACAAAGAACAATCCCCTTCACCGAAGGGGACCAAATAGCATGTTTTCGGCTCGTTTTGTGCCAGAGTGGAATGAAACATCTCGACAAGGAACGGCGCTAACAAGATGGTCCGGCTCTCATGGGACCGATCGAAAAAAGAGAGCCAATTTCGATCGTCAGGTGAGAGCCACTTGGAGGGTTCTTTCGTCTCCTTCGTTCAGGCATTTGTCAAACTGTTTCCTTCGCTGTTTCCTTCATTGTCTTCTTGCTGTCCTTGCTGGCGTGGCAGCGAGGCGTATTATGCGCTTAGTGGTTCCCTGCCTTCCGGTGCTTCATTTGGTTCTTGGTCGGGACTGAAGTGCCATGGCAGCCGTGGTGCCGCGATTGTGAAACTGGTCCATCGCCATCGAGTAAGCGAGGCCGGCATGTTCGTCTTGGCCATTGCTCCGCGTCTGAAGCCACTTCGATTCGCATTGAACGCGACCCTGTTGGCACGCGCGAGCGGTCCTGGGCAGAGATGCCGTCGCCGGGTGCTTGCTCGACGAGCCGGTGGTTCACCCGGCACCGTCCAAATGAGGAGACATGCATGATTTGACGCCTGAAACCACAATTGACACCAGCGCGTGACCTCGTACCTCGTAGCGTCTTGCAGACTCGCGAGCGAGAGAATCCAGGCGGAGCGGTCGCACCGGCAGGGACTTCCAGTCCACCTCGAGCCTCGCTGCTCGACGGCCGAACGGCTCGTTGCAGGCTCAACCACTGCCCCAGGCCCTGATTGATGACCAGCGGCTCACCCAAGAGCCCAACTGAGCGCACTCATCATCCTGTCGTGGCAGCACCTGAACCTCAACGGCCCATTCGGCGGTGGCCCACCGACGACACGCTCAATTTGGAAAACTCGTCGGCCAGCTGCAGGCGCCGGGCGCCCGAGTTCACGCCACATCCCGAATCCCGCACTTCTCCGACGCAAAAAACAACGGCGGCCAAGAACGTACGCGGTGCGCGCCCAACCCGGAGCCGCCTCGCCGCACGCGCCGGCTGGCCCCGCCTTGACGATCGAAATTGGCTCTCTTTTTTCGATCGGTCCCATCTCAGCGTTTATCAGTAACGACTCGAAACCTGACCCCCAGTTTCATACCGGCGCCGACGTCACAATTGATTTTTTGGTTTTCACGTACCACAACAATAGCGACGGTCGTTTGTCCTCTAGTCGCGGCATCTTTGATCGATCGAGCAATTACATCGTTGTCTTGTTTTTGATCCGCGAGGTCGATCCCGTTGTAGCTGAGCCAGATATCGCCTTTTTTGATGCCGGCGCGATCGGCTATTCCCCCTTGGGCGACTTCAATGATGACGGGATATATCTTGCCATCATACTTGCCCCTCGCGCGATCTCGCGATTCATTGAAGCCCTCGTATGTTCCCTCAAGAAAATCAATGGTTAGTCCGCCTGGTTCGGGCTCCGGAAGAACATATCCAGGGACTCCGTTGTGCTTTGAACGTCCATCCGCCAATGGCTTTTCTCCTGCTTGACCTCCGGACTTCGAATTGCAGCTGGGAAGCATGCATGCCACGACGATCATCCATGCAGAAAGTAAGCGATGTAATCTCATGTTTAACGCCCTCGGTTTACCTCGATTTAAGTTCAACGAATCGATGTGGTCAGAGTAATTGTAAATCGCGCGGTTCTCATCAGTGCAACGGCCAAAAAGCGATTGACGGGCAGAGCACCACCCGCCAATCGTTGGCCTTCTTGATTCCATTAAGCATCACCTTCAATGGACGACCCCACAAAGACGCCGGTCGCGGCCCCTCCCAAAACAGTTGTAACGAGCACCCACACTGGAGCGCCCAACCAATTGCCCAGCGCTGCGGCTGCGGCCGAGCAAGCGCCGGCGAGAAAGGCCTTCAGAACCCATCTATTGCCGTCTTTTTTGGTTTGCATTGCCGAACTCCTTGTTTAAGATTCAGACTGAAATCATCATCTCCAAAAGTATCCATCACGCATAGCGACCGGTTTCTTACACGAATTCTGCCGTTTTTTTAGCAAGCCTGCTGTATCTGCGGGAATACGACACGCACGAACAAAACGTGATCGCTAAACGATAGCTTCGAACAATTCCTCCGGTGCCACGGGAACCGTCAAAACGCGATCAAACCCGGCCGCAAGCGCCATCTCTCGATTTGTTCCGAGCGTTGTGTTAAGTATTGCTACGCGCACGAGGTCAAAAGAGTAATCGGTTTTTAGCTGGCCCATTAAGTCGAAGGGCAGCGATCTGGTGGCTGTATAGATCCGCGTAAGGATAACGTCAGGTTGATTCATTATAATTAGGGGCATGGCGTCTTTGTAATCGGTAACAAGTGTCACGTCATGCCCGCACAAACTCAGCAGCATTAGTAGAGAGTCCGACGAATCTCCCGGTTTTTCGTCGACATATACTATTTTCATTGGTTGTGTCTCCGGACTGCTTTTTGCAACTCTGTCGGATAACGCGCGGCCCGACAAATCTTTGGCGACGCGACATGAGCAATAGAATTGTGTCGCCCAAGGAACAACGCAAGTGCTCAGCTTCCCAAGGCCAAAGCGTCGTTCATGGCATTGCCTAGCAAGCGAATTCCCAAAACCATCACCAGGCTGCCAGATAGGCGATTTAGTATCGCTAATCGTTTTGATGTCATTTTCTCACGCAGTCGCGACAGCGCAAGGACCAAAGCCATCCACCACAGATTGGACCCGATGAATACACCGGCCGTCATCCAGAGCAGAGGCGCCGTGCTGATCACGGCTTCGGAAGCCGTTAGGGCGTTAACATACGCCAAGATTGTTACTATCGCGTTGGCAGAGTTGAGCAGTTGGAGGAGCAACGTGCCGAAAAAGGTCTGCCACAGGTCAATTGATACTGCGTCGCGGCCGTGTAACATTGGCCTAGAATTGAAGATTCTCCACCCGAGGCGCAGGAGAACGAGCCCTCCAATAAGCCTCAGCCAAAGAGCCCATGTTGCTAACCAGGGCGCCCCGCAACTGACCAAACCACTGAGTAAGGCGTGCCCTGTCGCGGCTCCAAGGCCAGCAACGAAACCCGCTTTTATCCCTTGTGCCAAAGTTCGGCGCATGCACAGGATGGCGATCGGGCCGATCGGCGCTGCGAGGAGTAGCCCGATGCCGATTCCCGCGAGCAAATCTGTCGTGTTCATAATACACCCCTTACCCAAAGGCGATTAGCAGATACCGGTAAACGAAAAGAAAGTCGGGGGCGAGCCGCGAACCCGTTTTGCCAGAATCAGAACAGGCGCTCCCTTCCCTTGTAGGAAGCCCGACCGGACCACAGGCTGGTCGTCACGTAAACACGTTGAAGCCATCGATCTTCGCCGTTGTACCGCGGAGTGAAGGCTCCGCGACCATGAAGGGCTTTGCGGTTGTCGATGAGCAGGCATTCGCCCGGTTGGAGGCAGACGCGCTGGGTTACTTCGGAACGCTGTAGAGTAGCCCGAAAAGTTTCGAGCGCGGTTTGAGCGCTGGTCGTGATTGCCTGCATTCCGTTTAAATTTGCGCATGCCTCGGGCAGGTCGTCCGGTCCAGTCAGGATAGGCCGCGGTTCAGACCATAATTCGCCAATCGCGCCGACGAACGACTGCGGGGCTCGAATGCAGAATGCCGGCCGGCGAAGTTCAACGATATCTGCCGCACTCAGATAACCACAAGCCGTACGAATATCCGCCGCCAAAGTGCCGGCCTCGCGGCATGGATCGGAGCGGAGGCAGTACAGCAGCAAATAGTCAGGACGAAAGGGAAAATAGGCGAGCTCTGTGTGGTATTGAAAATCGACCTCTGACCCCTCGTTGGACCTTTTTCGTTCGCTACCTTTGACAGGGACGATATTGTGGACGATTTCTCCATTCTTCTCGGCAAGATAGGCGAATGGCTCACCCAATAAGAGAGAGAGCGTCAGCAAAACTGCTTCGCTGACGAACGTCCGTTTGTCCGGAGACCGACTGCCGTCAGCAGGTGTGTCGGGCAGGAATGGGTCAGATGGCAACCCCTGAACCAGAAGGATGCCAGGATGGTGCGGATCGCAGGAGAAATCGCGAATTCGTCGAACGACTTGCAGCGAGTATCTTCCGGTCAAAAGAAGAGCCTGCGAAAGGTATTTTTCCAGATCGTCGTCGGGTGAGTTCAGGGCTACAAATTCCTTAAAAAGGGAGTGCCGGCCAGCTTCGGATAACCGAACGGTTGACAGACGGCGCTCGATGGGAAACTGGCAGGCGCGAGTAACGACGGACTCCGGCATGGAAATCTCCTTTAACGACGCAGTGTGCAAGAGCCATCTGGTTGCCGCAATCGACCGAGATTCTTGGCCGCATTGAGCGTAGCATTGCGAAGACGACCGGCGTTCATTGTCGCAGACGTCTTCGCCGCCCATCGTTGCGGCCAATTCGAAAGTATCCATCAGGCTTGAAGGGCAGGTTCTTACAGAATCGGCATCATTTATTTCGAAGTGCGCGTTGGGACTGCAAGAACGTCGCGTTCGGGATAGGTGAGTCGTCGCGGGTCGTGTCGAGAGCACGATTCAGGCATTGCAAGAAGCGTTACACGCACGGTCCGTGCGTGTCGGCATGTTGCGGGAACGGTCTGCATTCCGCTTTCGCCGGAAAGAAGTAGTTGAAGAAACCATTTACGGGTCGCGACAAGTATCGTTCGTCACTTCTGGCGCCAATGGAGTTTTTCCAAGAATTACGGCCGTCTCGAAAATGCATCAGTTTCCAGTGGGCGGACAAAAAGGTCCGCGATATCGTAACGAGGACGAGATGAACCCAGAGGAGTACGATGGGTGGCGCGACCTATGCCACTGGTTAGCAAGCGAGAACGGAAGGGCTTTTAGGCGGTCGTATCAGGCGAGGCTACGGCGAAAATTATAAATTATTATTGGATATTGCCGTGCCGCGAAAAATGTCGGCGTTATGAAGCATCGCATTCGGAAGGCAGTCAAGGATGCGGGAGCCGATACATGGGCTAATTTGGAGGCGCGATGAGCGAACACGTCTCTCAGGATCAGTTGCGAAAGTTACTTGAGCTTCCCGACCAATTCTCATCTACGGATCAGGCGTCGATCGATGAGCACTTGCTTGCTTGTCCGGAATGCTTAGCCGTGTGGGAAACCCTTCTCAATGATGACGATGCGCAGCGTTGGCGCCTATTGCAACAAACGCCTCACTCCGAACCGATGCCATTCAGTCTTCCCGCGACGTTTCCAGCGGAGACTGCCGACGACCGCTTCCCGCTCATTCCAGGCTACGAAATATTAGAAGAATTGGGACGTGGAACGATGGGCGTGGTCTACAAGGCCAAGCAGACAAACGCGGACCGAGTAGTCGCGCTCAAGATGATTCTCGCTGGGTCGAGGGCGGCTCACACGATTGCCCGATTCCGGACCGAGGTGGAGACGTTAGCGAGGCTGCAAGACCCCAATATCGTGCAAGTGTTTGAGGTCGGCGAACACGATGGACATCCGTTTTTTAGCTTCGAATACTGTTCTGGTGGGTCATTAGATCGGCAACTCGCCAACCAGCCGCTCCCCGCAATCAATGCGGCTCGGCTGATCGAGACACTGGCGCGGGCAATGCATAAGGCTCACCAGAAGAATGTGGTGCATCGCGATCTGAAGCCGGCGAATATTCTCCTTACAGAAGACGGGCTTCCAAAGATCGGCGACTTCGGACTCGCCAGAAAACTTGATGTATCTGGATTGACACGAGACGGGGCGATCTTGGGCACGCCGAGCTATATGGCTCCGGAACAAGCCACCGGAAGAATTAAAGAACATGGTCCATCCGTTGACATTTACTCTCTTGGAGCCGTCTTATATCAGTGTCTCACGGGTCATCCGCCGTTTCAGGCTGCGACGCCGGTAGAAACACTCAGTCTGGTGCTTCAAACGGAGCCGGTATCTCCTAAAGCGCTAAAGCGTGGTTTGCCGCGTGACCTGGAAACGATCTGTCTGAAGTGTTTGCGTAAACACCCGACAAAGCGTTACGGCAGCGCACTTGAATTGGCAGAGGATTTGAAGCGCTTTTTGGAGCACGAGCCGATCAAGGCGCGGCCAGTTCGTATGCTGGAGCGTGGCATAATGCGGCTGCGTCGCCGGCCTTTGGTTCCATTGGCAGGTCTTTTGGCAATTATCTTATTAGTTAGCTCTATCGGAGGTTGGTGGCTATGGCATCGAAATGTCGAACAGCGCCGTATAGCAACGGACGCCCAGCAGAAGGAAGAAAACCGCCTGCGGGTGGAGCAGGAAGCGGAAGTTGTCCACTACGAGTATTATAACGCCTTTGCGAAGCGAAACGGTGTTCCTGAAGGGATAGGATCGGTCAGCGAAAAAGACATTCCTCAGAGGAGTTTGACGTACAAGTTCTATCGGCGCAATGGCCAGATTATTCAGATGGATTTAGTCAACGGACATAAGGTGCCCGCGCCATTCCATTCAGTGGGCACCCTTATTGACCGCAACATTGCTGCCGACGATCCTCGAAAGCCTTGTTCGTTTCGTTTTGTACGTGACGCTAAAGGAGAGCTTGCCGAGGAACAGGCATTTGATCGCGCCGGGCGCTTGGTGTGGAAATTCAAGTATTCCAGTCCGTCGACAGCGTTCTTTACCGATGCCAACGGCATTTTTGTCGGAGCTCGCTCAAAACTCGGCGCCAGCCATGTTCGCATCGACTGGTCGCCCGATGGAAGAGAACAGACAATTCGCTATTTCAACGCGGCGAACCAGCCAACTGCCGACGACGAAGGCGTGTTCGGCGCTAAACGCGAATACGATCAACAAGGCTTAGTGACATTCAGTGTGAATCTAGATGCAGCCGGCGCTCCGATGCTCAACCGCGCCCGGGTGGGTGGCTCGCGCGCGGAATACGACGCGCGCGGAAATACGACGATGCTCACAATCCTTGACCATAGCGGCCAAGCGTCCGTCACTCGACAGGGCATCCACCAACTCACTTTTCGTCACGACTCCAACGATCGCCTGACCGAGGTCCGCAACTGGCAACCCGATGGAAAAGCGGCCAAATGTATTCAAGGACATCATCGAGTTGCGAGAAGGTTCAACGATTTCGGCGATTGCGTTGAAGAAGCTTTTTTTGACGTCAACGATCACGCAATTCAGATTAGCGAAGGCTACCACCGCATTGAAATGTCCTATGACGATTTTGGCAATTGCAGCGACTTTGCTTATTTCGATGAGAAAGGCGGCCCCGCGATGGACCGGCAAGGGGTGGCCAGAAAGATTTACCGCTATGACGGCGAAGGCAATCAGGTTGAAGCCGCTTTTTTCGGTCCTGGCCACCACAAGCAGCCACTTTTGCTTGCCGAAGGTTTCCACAGTTGGAAGGCGCATTTCGATAATAATGGCCGGCGAACCGAACTAAGCTATTTCGATCGCAACAACCGTCCAGTGTCGCAACGCGATGGCTATCACATGATCCACACCGGCTATGACGAGCAGGGCAACATCAACGATGTCTCCACCCACGATACGTTCGGCCAGTTGTTCGCGCCCCGAGGGCAATTCGCACGCTGGACCATCCGCTACGAACCGCACGGACGTGAAATCGAACGCGCCTGGTTTGGGGCCAACAACAAACCATTCGAGACTATTTGGGGCTTTGCGCGAAGAGTCCGCGAGTACTCCAACGACACGGTTTCTGATTTTTATTTCGATGCCGAGGGAGAAGCAACACTGCATCGCGATGGTTATGCGTCATCATTTTTGTGGGTCGTTCGTAAACCAACAATATCGGCGCAGGTAATGGCATTTAAAGATGCGGCCAACAACATGGTTTTCCATCGGGACGGCTACGCAGCGTGGACCAAATCAATTGAGCCGTCTGGAGTTTTTTACGCGCAGGCTGATGATCGAGCGCAAAAGGTAGTCGGCCGCGAGGGATTCGCTTCGTGGAAAGGGAAAGCCGACGATCAGGGCCGGCTGACCGAGCAAGAGTTTTTCGGCCAAAACGACGAACCAATTAATGCTCGTTGCGGCTATGCGAAGGTAGTGCGCATCTTCGGCCCCCAGTCCGATTCGGTGCGAATGACCTATTTTGTCGTGGACGGTCGCGGTAAGCTCATCCCAATTCAATTGACTTTCGACACGCAAGGCGAAGCGCTTCGACCAGCCTACTTGGAGAACGCCGACAAGGAGGTCAAGCAACTGGATCAAAACAGCGGTGGAGTATGGCAGGTTCGCTCGGACGAACGGGGTAACCGCGTCTCGGTGATCTATTTGGATTCGGCTGGCAGGCCCGCTTTGCACCCACACGGCTTTCACCAATGGCGTGCGGAATTCGACGCTGATGGCCAAGAAACGTCACGTTGTTATTTCGACATCGATGGTCACCCGGTTTGTTGCGGCGACGGCTGGCATAAGCGCGTCGCGACTTTCGGGGCGCGCAACAAAATGATTGAAGAATCGTATTGGGACATCGCCCTACGACCTGCGCAGCTTCCTAACGGTTACCACCGAGGAGTCGCCCGTTACGATTGGCAGGGCAATTTGCTGGAAAGCCTATGCTTCAACATCGACGGCCTGCCTTTAATGAATCGAGCCGGTTACGCCCGCCTTGAGCGTTATTACGATGGTCGCGAAGAGATTGGGCAGGTTGCCTGGGCGCTGGATGATGCCGGTCGTTACATCACAACACGCCGAAGCGTAGAACCGGTGAAGAACGTTGAATCATTTGCTTATTTTACAGCGGACGGACAAGCTGCTGTTCATCCTGAAGGCTATCACCGTGTTCGTATTACTTATGGCGACCGCAATCAACCGATAGAAACCGCTTACTTTGACATCAACGGGAAGCCGATTACCAATAAAAATGGTTATCATTTCAAACGCAACAAATACGATTCCGGCCGGTTGACTGAGCAAGCTTTTTTCGACACCGAAGGCAAACCGATGTCGTGCGCAGACGGCTGGCACAAGCAGGCATCACACTTCGATAAGCACGGGGTCGAGATCGAAAGACGCTATCTAGCAGTGGACGGCACAGCTGCCACGAATCGAGAGGGAGTCACGCTGATCGAACGCGTCGCCTATTTTGGAAAAGACGGCAAACCCGCACTTTTCCAACAAGGAAATCATCTGGCTCAGCGAAGCTACGATCTCACCGGGAAATGTGTGCGAACCTTTTTTGGTCTCGATGGTCGCCCTGCGCTGGACAATGGCTGCGTTGGAAGGGAAGATTCCAGAAAAAATGAGGCCGGTGGCCTACTGGAACTCAGCTACTTCGACCTGTTTGGCAGGCCGACCTGCAATGCGGAAGGGTTTCACTGCTATCGCGGGAAATTTGACGGTAAGCATCGCGTTGAAAGCGCTTACATGGGAATCGATGGGAAACCAACGATGCATCGTGACGGATTTGCGCGCCTGAATTGGAAAGTCGACAAAAAAAAGGACCTCATATGTGATATGAGCGCAGTCGACGTCAAAGGTGATTCGGTGCCGTTGCTAGCTTTGATTGTTTCAGTGGAGGCAGATGGCAGAGGTGCGAGTGCTGGCCTAAAACAGGGAGACATCGTTGTCAGTTACGACGGCAAAGAAGTTGATAATTACGCCCAATTGTTATACGCGCTAAATACGGCGCCGAAAACTGAAACGTCGCGAGAATTGAAAATAAAACGCGGCAATCAGACGCTGACGGTCATAGCTCCGCCACTACCGCTTGGAGTGACGTTTGGGGCGCGTGCCCGACCATGAGAATTTGATCCCAAGTAGACTCCGCAAGTTCGAATGTACTGGAGAAGGATGCGCCCGGTGCATACCCCGCGAGCCCTCCGCTCCGAATCCTCCTCCGGCTCAATGTGGACGGTCGAACCCCAGAGCCATGACCGCCGCTCATCTACGCGTTCCCTCGCGGGGCCCCCCCTGCTTGCGAACCCCCGCGATGAAACACTCCGATGGCGACGGTCGAAAAGCCAGGGGAGAATTCTTAAGAAATGAATAAACCGGCTGGCCATCCCTTGCCGTCGCCCAGTCAGCAAAGAACATGCCCGCCGGTATGGTAAAGACTCTAATCGAACGCACAGCACGATGTCCACGAAAAAACCAAGAATTATCACCGGTTTCGACAGAAACCAGTCCTCTCCAGCTGGAACACCGGATGCGCCTGCCAAGCGTGTGCAGGTCGGCGGCTTTACTTGCCGCTGAGCCGGACCGTTTCAACTCCGGATTAACTGGAGTTCGCCCGCGATCAATCAGCATCCCGGTCGACGGCAGTAATTGATTCCTGCTCAATACGCACTCTTGTGGCCGCAATCTGTTCCAGGAGGTCGCGACAAGGGAGCCGATCGACCACAACTTCGCGCACTACCTCGTCGTGTTCAGCATCGGTCAGATCAATCTGAATACCAGGTTTCGCAAATCTGCGGTGTGTTTCCGCGTCCATATAAGCGGGTTGGATTAATAGACCCGTCCTCGCACAAAGTGACGATAGAATACGAACGCCTGGGAGATCAAGGTCTCCTTGATGCTCAAATTGGGCGAGCGGAGCCGCCATCGATAACAATCGCAGAATCGCCACCACAGCCCGGTTGGCCTGGCCTTCGCTGTAGACGAGAACAACGCCAGGTTTTTCGCCCTCTCGCTCAATGAGGTCCAGGAACGACGTTTCGTTCTCAATCGAAATCACCCGAGTAATCGGCGATATAGGGATAATGCAGCTGTCCTTCAAATGAACTGCTGTCAGCCAGATGGGCAGTCGTTCCGACGCGGCCTCTATCGGCCAGTTCCAGAGCGCGGCTCCGTGTTGGAGCGCGAAATGACCGTATACCAGGACCAGGACCGAGGTAAGGTTCTCTACCATTCCAATATCCGCGAGTGCCGACGCAAGCGTTTCCCGTCTGCCCATTCCATTCAGCCGCGTCTTAAGCTCTGCGTCGAAATCGAGAATATCTTCGGCCAGATCTCGCCAGGCCCGTTTGCGCGGCCGTAGCCAATGCGTGTCTCCAGCTACTATGCGCGAGACATGGACGATCCGTTCAATGCGACTGGCATCCCTGCGTAACCCTTCAGCGTAGCGCAGCAGTTTGAAATATCGTGCAAGTTGCCGTTCCGTTTCCGCGGTTGACCATCGGCTGCTTCGCGACCAGAACCGACCCTGTCGGAGATTGAGCTTTTCCAGTTCGGAGCGCGCAACGTGTCCCGGCAGTCCGTTGTCATTGGCAAACGAGTCCAGCAGTTCCCTAATCTGGGATTCGCGTTGCTGTCGCTGTTGCTTGCGATTGGCCAGTGTGCGACCGCGGATTTTTGCCAGTACCGGTAATAATACCCCGGATTTTCCAAAATGTTCGAGTTCCCAGCGATCGAAATAAACTGTGAATTTGTGTCCGCGATCCGATAATCGGACGAAGTGGGTCGAAAAAAACGATGCCAAGGCGCTCTGCCAAGTGACGGTGACATCCAACGTCGGCTTTTTTGGAATTATGCCACCAGCTTCGGCCCGGTCCAATAGCCAATCGGCAGCCCGGCCAGCCTCAGGCGTGGTGTTAAGCCACGTGCGAACAGCAAGTCTCAGTTCGTCGTCATTCATTGAATCGGCTCATTCATGCCCAAAATCGCTTCCGGGCGGGGATCAGAAAACAAGTCCGGTTGAAGCGGAAGCCGTTCCCATACGAATGGCATCACGCTAATCCCACCCCGTCCGTCACTTTCAACTAGCAAAGTCGTGCTGTCAGCGGCATGTTCCTGAATCGTGCCATCGAGATCGGGAGTGGCAATCACGAAATCCAGGCCGAGCTGCTTGCCACATCGCAGCAGCAGTTCTTTCCGTTGTGGATCGAGACCATAAAACGCATCGTCCATCATAAGCAAGCGCAGCCCTGCTTGACAGCGATCGAAAAGCAGTGCCGACTGCGCTAAAAGCAACAGGTAATTGTGAGTCGTTTGAGCCCCGAACGATCCGCGAACCATATCTTCCGAACCCAAGGATGCACAAGAGGTTGATTCCACATTCTCCAGCTTGAAACTATAATCGAACCAATTACGGTAATCGAGGAATGGAGGCACTTCATCTTCATGCATGAACTGATCACGCCGATTCTCTAAGTAATGTCGCAAGTCGTCGCGGTGTGACGCGCTGTGGATTGCTTGCCGCTCAATCAGCTCCACCAGCGTTCGGTATTCGCTTACGTGCCGGGCGACAATCTGAAAACGAGAGTGACCGAAGACAAGAGGCTCCAATTTGCGGTTCATTTCAATAAGCGTACGTTGGAGTTGTAACAGATCAGCCCGCAACCGTTCGATGAGATCGCGTGCGAGAATCGTTTCAAACAAATCGCAGCTTTTTTCGTTGAGTGATTCCCTCATTTGGCGCTCGTGATCGCGCCGTTCTTCGAGAATGGAATCAAGATCCTGATTGCTGCGATCCCGGATGACAAGCTGCGCCTCGTCGTCCTCAAGACGAAAGCTGTATCGGATCGCCAACTTATCGCTCATAACCCCATCGGCGCCACCCAGCCGCGTCCTTAGCTCGATTTCCTTCTCCCTTGCTTTGACGATCTCATCGTCAAGATCATCATCCTTGAGATTGTTACCCCGTTTCGTCTCGAACACATAATGATCGAGTTCTCTGGTTTGTTCGGGTAGCAGCACGGCTGTTAAGGAGGCGCGTGCCACGCCCAGCGCTCGCCGGCCCTCGCCACATTTGGATTCACACGTCGCAATCTGTTCATTGAGGGATAAGATGTCGCCCTGGCAGACCTGCAACTTCGCAAGACCTTCGATTCGCGGCCTTTCAAGGTCCGTTTTCTGCTGTTCTAACTCATCAATCTGTTTCTTTAATACCGCCGCAGCGGTGCCCTCGATTTGCGTCCGCATTGCCGCGACTATTTGCGACGCTTCATCCCGCTGTCGGACCACTCCATCCAGTTCCGCAGTCCGGTCGCTGATTAGTCGCGACGATTGCGCAGCAGTTTCTGAAGCATGTCGCCAGTCGTTTATCGACTGAATGATCGACCACGGCAGTCCTAACTGTTCCAGCTCGACACGGCCATCACTCAGTCCCTGGCGTGTCGATCGCCATAAAGCCAAATCCTTATCTACTGCTGTTTTCCTCTCTTGTATTGATTGATTTACTTGTAGTAGGCGCTCCCGCTCCTGTTGACGAATATCTTGCCGATGGCGTTCGTCGATCCAGAGGGGCTCATTGAGGGCGAGTCGCCAGCGCACCCCACGCTCACCGCCTGTGCCATTCTCCACAAACCAAACGGTGTCGGTTCCGTCGGCAGGCATTTCGCTATAAAGGAAAACGGCACCTATTGTGGCCTCCAGGTGTGCATGAACGCGCGGCTCTTGGATTTTCAGAAAGTCCAGCAGGCGCGTCTCGCCCTGGGCATCAATGCATGGCGTGAAATCAACGATGTTTGCATCGAGCACGCGGAGGCCTCCCCCGGCCTCCAAAATAATTTTTTGGGCAGTTTCCGTCTGCTGGGGCGAAACGATGATCGTGCCGAGGCGCGCCAACCCAAGTGCGGCCTCGATAGCCGATCGAAGTTCGTATGTTACCGCCGCCTGCCATTCGAGGTGCTGAAACAATAGAGTGTAGACAATTCCTTCTCGTTTGAGCCTAATCAGAACCACGTCGAGTCCTGGCACTGATGGCACAAGATCTTCAAATTGGTCTATTCGGCCAAGCTGGTCGGTTGCATCCTTGACCTCGTCCTTGAGCCGCTCTGATTTCTGATCTCCATCAATTATTCGCTGATCCACCCGCGAAATCGAATTGTCGATTTGCTTCCGAACCAAGTCGCAGCAGTTACGAATGGCATTTTCGTCGAGCCTTTCCTCAAGGTATGACGGAAGGTGGGCTGCAAGCCTCTGTATCTCGTTGATAAGGTCCTGGGGCCCGTCCTGCGGTCTTTCTTTGAACCGCTCGTAGACGGCACCTACACGTTCACGGGCATGTGTTAATGCGTAGTCAGCGGTCGTGCGTTTATTATCACAGTCCTCTCGTAACGTTAAGAAGCGACCGTGCTCCTCTCTCAATTTGATTTCTAGCTCGATAATCCGTGTCTCATAGCGTTGCAGCTCCTGCTCCTTCGCCTCGACGCTAGTAAGCAATTTGAAATTATCACTTTCCCGCAGGACACCCAAACGTTGTTTTATAAGCGAATTCTGTTCATCATGCCGCGCGATTTCACGTTGAAGTTCCTCAACACACGCTTTGGCCGCCTCGAGCTGCTTGCGCTTTTGGTCGCGTTGAGCCTCCATGTCGCGGACTCGCCACATTTCCTTCATAAAAACGTGACGACGGACTGTCTCTCGCGTCTCTCGGGTCTCCTCAAGTAGCGCGCGCAGTTTGTATAACGCGTTCACATCGTTGCTTAGTTCGTATAGGTCAGTTTCAATCCCCGTAATGTCGCGAAAGCCCTTGGCAATCTTCTGGAATGGTGCGGGTTCCGGAGCGGGTAAAACCTCTCGGATAACCTCGCCCATATTTCGCGCAGTGCTGGCGATATCGCGGTAGCTTTTGGCCGTCCGCCACAATCGAGTAATCTGGTCAAAATCCTCGCGACCCTTGAACAATCGGTTTGCCACGGCTGCCCGATAGTCCCCAAGCCCTCGACTTCCTTTAGACGCACGGTGACCAAGGCAGCTCTCAAACTCGTCGCGGTCGATAATCCGCTGCTTCCCGTCCGGTTGCGGCTGAGTCAGCGGAAGGTCTGCGGCACGGCGATTCACGACAGCACCCCATTTGTGAACTTGGGTATGCATGTCCATTGCCGAGGCACCGAAGACAAGCGACATTGGTTCTGAATTGCCTTCGACAGCTTCCAATTCTACGACGGCGTAACTGATGCTGCCTCCCGGACGCGTGGACTGTCCAGCCATATCGGCGCGCAGAATAACTCCTTGCAGTGTGCGTCCGGAGCGCCGCTGCCCACCAATCGACGCCGCGGCATTCCAGTCCAGATCTTGGTCGCCTGAGAGTGCCAAATGAACGGCGTCCAGAAGCGTGGTTTTGCCCGACTCGTTCGTGCCGACCACGAATAGGTCACCGCGAACGCGAACCAGCACGTCTTCGTAGTTGTGAATACCGACCAGACGGACGGCGCTCAGTCGCAGTTTTTTCACGACTCTTTCCTTTCCAATGACGGCTCGTCACGGCTTGGTTCAGATTCCGAAGCATTCTCGATACTATTGCTGTTCTCGAAATGATCGTGTCCGCCCTCACTCGCCAGCGGACGTCTGAGCAATTCCAAACCATTAAGTTCCTCGGAACGATAGCATCGCAATCCCGGCAACATCGAATAGAGCACCGATGAAGCTCCCTGCCGAGTGAAGCCCGTCGGCAGACCTTCCTCCGCGACTGTACCCGTCATTTCTGCCAAGCTGATGAATCGATATTGAACCAGGCTCCTGAACAGAGACCCCATTTCACCAAAGATGACCGATTCCTCCGGGGTCTCATCCCCCAGATCCTCTCGGTATCGCTTGAACACGAACTCGACAAAATCCGCCAATACGAACCGAAGCTCCGGCTCGCGTTCCAGGTCAACATTTTGCTCGTTCGCCTGGTGCTGATAAAATTCCAGCAGCAAGACGAAAAGGACATACTGGTGACGTCCGGTGATGCGAAAGACATGGCGCTGGCTGGGCTTCAATTGCGGATTGAAAGTTCTGGGCTTGATAAGGCGCGCCACGTGGTGGTCGACATAAAGTTCCCAGCCAAAGAAAACCTCGAAGAATTCTTGAAACAGCGATTGTCTTCGTCGCAGCAAGCCAAACAGGTCGACATCATCATCCCGGTAGAAAAATGGCGATTCCAGTAGTATGTTGATAACCCGCTGGGTTTTTTCCGCCCCAATTTTTCCAAACGTATTGCGAAAGGCAGCGGCAATGCTATCCGAGCCATCAGGATCTTCGGTAATCATGAGCTACTCCGCCGTGAAGATTAATTGAGGCAAACACAACTGTCCAGAGCCGTCGCCCAACGTTAGCACCAGCTGATCTTGCGTCGTCGTGCGGTCGACCTTATAGCGCAAATAGCGCTCTCGTATGCGCGACTTTTCGAGCCGGGCCATCCGGATCGCTGACATCAATAGCCGCACGTCCCCGAAGTTGTTTAGCGTAGCGTTTCCGACTAAGGCTTCTCTTTGGCCGCGAAGTACGACTCGAAACACGAATTCGTTCAGATCCGCCATTTGCTTGATCAATGTCGGGCGCCTGGTTGCTCCATGACCATTTGCCGAAGGACGGATTGAAGCACCAGTGAACCGGCGTTTTCCACTCGGACGATAAATGTGGGGGCGTGGAAGCACCGCGCGTTCGGTGGGAATACCAGCGCTTTCATCCAGAACCGCGTGCGCCGGTTGCCACAGCCGCAGAAATAGCGCGTCGATATCCTCCGTGAAGCATTCCTGTGGTGCGCACAATAGATTATGAGACAGCGCTCGCAACAAACTGACCAACCGAGACCTTCGTACGATGTCCGAAAGATGCCGCCGTAGATGACCAACGACATCTGCCAGACGCTGATGAACCACCATGCGTCGGCAATCGAGGATGCCGTACGGCTTCAGAAAATCGCTAATGATTTGTAGCAGTGGCCGGATTTCGGGAGGTCGTCGTCCTGACCTTGTGGGATCATCCGCGAATTCATGCTTCAGCGCTTGCTCGATCACGATGAGAAACGGGTGACTACTTTCAGTAAGCAGAACGCTAAGTTTCTCAAAGCAACGCTCACGTCTTTCATCAACCTGACACAAATAACGATCGAAATAAGTCTCCACGTTACTAAGGAGTTCCAGCAATCGCTCTCGATCGGGCGGCCGCATGGCCGTCGCGCTTAGCCACAAGTCCAGCCGAAGGAGTTCGTGACCAGCCTCTTCCACCGCCTGACGGGCTCGAAAGAGCTTACGACCAGCACGGCAGAAATCCTCTTCCGATTGGCGGTCGGCGTGTTCCGTCAACGCGCTGACCGATTGCAGCGCATCGTCTACTTCCAACAGACTGAACCGGGCAGACGAGGCTCCTTCATGCTCAATTTCCTCCAATTGCGATTCGAGGTGCTCCAGAATGCCATTCGTCGATTCCGACAGTCGAACAAGAAGCAACTTTAATCCACGGTCGGAAATGCTGCGTACTCGTCGGGGTTCGAGTCGCATTGCAACGTTGCCCCAAACTTCTAACTGGTTTAAGGTGGTCCGCAGTGCTGACGCGTCATACCGTTCCACCGACCGCAACGTTTCGACAATGGGATTCAACCGCTCATAGAGCAGATCAAACGGCAACTCATGCAAAGTCTCTTGTTCCCGCGCTTGGTACAGAACTACCAGAATCGCCACGTGCAGATCCCGTGCTGGCGCCGTAAGGAATGCCCATTGTCGACAGTCCAGCCGGCGCGTGATCTCATGGATC
>Ga0206843_10137_pt1:0-20000 | contig 24173 bp, 22 predicted proteins | sample Alteio_BWOrgCont_21_FD_152869 | JGI IMG/M metagenome (GOLD analysis project Ga0206843, IMG submission 152869) | Enriched cells from forest soil in Barre Woods Harvard Forest LTER site, Petersham, Massachusetts, United States -... | ecosystem: Environmental > Terrestrial > Soil > Temperate...
AAATGCCTGGTTTTGAAGAATAGAATAATACTGGTTAATATTTACCAGCAGAAAATAGCTTACCGCCGCCGTTGGCAGTATTAAAAAAATCAGCTTGGCCAAAAACTCATTTACAGGAGTGGCGCGTTGTATATTCATAAACCCCAACCCCAAAGGGTTTTACTTCATTTAGTAAAGAAGTATAAATATAGGAGAAAAACGCAGGGAGATTTTGTTAAAAATTTAAGGTGATATGATTTAGATCGAATGCATCAGCGTAAGGGCTATCTCATTTTTGTTTTGCTGACGAACGAAGCCTCTTTACCTACAGAAACGCATTGGGGGTTGCTCAAGAGATATGGAAATTATTTACTAATTTTGAATCAATAAATTAGAGCTATGACTTTTGATCTGGTGAAAGAGAAGCTGCACGATTATATTGATCACGCCGATAAAGATAAAATAGTTGCTATATATACATTATTAAGCACCGATATTGAGGCTACTTCAATTTACGACGAAGCGACACTGAATATGCTGGAATCTACCAGGGATAATATGACTTCAGGTAAAGAAAAAACGTTTACACTGGAACAAACGATTGCGAATATACAGGCATATCGCAGCAAACATGGAATATGAACTATTATTCAGCGCGCGCTCACAGGAAGAAGCAAATATTGCTATTGAATATTACGACAGTATAAATCCAGAGCTCGGCAATCGCTTCTTTATAGAATTATTAGAAATCTATCAAAAGCTATCAATCACTCCTCAATTTTATTCTTTCATTTCCTCCATTCGAAAAACTGCCGTAAGAGATGTGAAATTACCTTCATTTCCTTATGTAGTGGTTTATGAAATTATTGAAAATACAGTTTATGTTATTTCTATATTGAGCTCTCATAGAAAGCCTTTTCTAACCTGAATGAGTTAAATCAAAATGATTAGCTACCACTCCCCATTATTTGCAACGAGTCGCACTGCCGGCCCTTCGAAACGTGTATAACAACCAATCACAACTCTCACTCTGATTCAAAGCTCATAATTTTCCATCCAAGTCACACACCAATGCAAATGCCGATCAAGATCATACGCTTATTAAATATGTAAAGGCAGTCCCTTGAGGTTGCCCTCCACATAACCAGAAACGCATTAGCCAGATGCTTCGCGTGCAAAGCTTGGTCGGCAAACTAGTGCGTCAAGACGTGATGATGCTGAAAGCATCAAGTATTTATAGCAAGAAATAATAAATGACAACCGATGCCGAAGGCATCCAATATTATGGCGCTGATGCAATCCCAAGAGATCCTGCCCGTCCGGTCATTGGGGCATGTTCAGGTAAAAAAAGTAAGTGAAAAACATGCCTCCTCCTCCCCCAAAATCGACCCAAAACCCGTCACAGGCAAGGACTTCCATTTTCTATCCCAGCTACGAAATGGGGCAGTTCAGCAATACAACAATTCAAAAAGCCTTACCTCCGGCAACAAAAATGCGACCCGTGAAATCTGTGCAATCCCAAAAAAATCCGTGATTCAGACAAAAAAGCAAATGAAAAACATGCCTCCTCCTCCCCCAAAATCGACCCGAAACCCGCCACAGACGCAGCTCTCTATATTGCGCTACTGCTACGAAATGGGGGGCAACTCCGCCATGCAACAATTCAAAAATCCTTACTCCGGCCACGAAATGCGATCCGTGAAATCTGTTTAATCCCCTTAAAATCCTTGATTCAGACAAAAGAAAAGCAAATGAAAAACATACCGCCTCCTCCCCCAAAATCGCTCTCAAATCCTTACCTATGAAGCCTTTCAGTTTTTATATTACAATAATTAATTGTCATCAAAAACCACGATCCGAACTATCGCTGACAAATGCTATGCAGCATTCCTCCGTGGGCGTAGGGCTGTGCGTTGGCGAATGGGCCAAGGGGATGTTCTTAAAAATGATTGGCCCACCTCCCCCAAAATCGTCCTCAAATCCTTACCTGTAAGGCCTTTCAATTTTTATATTAAAATAATTAACTGCTATCAAACAGGATTAGCGTACTATCGCTGATAAATGCCATGTGGCATTTCCCATTGGGTACTCCCCAAGACAATTCCGCAATAAAAATTTATTCCAATAATAGTATTTAATCCAAAAAATGGAATTAAACTTCTAATTATGGAATTTACTACCCCATGAGAATCTATTAATCAATTGAAAATCAATAAGTTAATATTTTGGCACGTCGTTGGTTATATACCTATCAAACAACGAAACAAACAAACTCAACTCAAACTTCTAAAAACAAACAAAATGAAAAACATCGTAAAAGTATTCGCAACAGCAGCAATCATCATCACAGGCACTAACGCTTCTTTCGCACAGGCTACAGCAACAGCTTCTGCCTCCGCGACCATCATCACTCCTATCGCCATCTCTAAAACGGTAGATATGAACTTCGGTAACGTAGCGGTTTCTGCTACATTGGCTGGTACTACAGTTCTTGCTCCGGCTGGCACTCGTACCACAGGTGGTGCAGGTGGTGTTACACTGCCGGCTACTACAGGTACCGTAACTGCTGCAAGCTTCAACGTTACAGGCCAGGGCAACTACTCTTACATCATCACATTACCTGGTACCGTAGCAATAACAGACGGAGCTTCACATAACATGAACGTGACCAACTTTACCAGCAGCCCATCAGGCACAGGCTTGTTGAGCTCGGGCGGCGCTCAAACACTTACTGTAGGTGCAACCCTCAACGTAGCCGCAGCACAAACTGCCGGTACCTACACTAACGCAACAGGTGTACCGGTAACAGTAAACTACAACTAATATTCAAAACTCGGTTTGAAGTATAACAAAGCTTTCCCGCATTCCTGCGGGAAGGCTTTTAGTCTATGGGATGCTTCAACACAAACATCGTAGCCGTCATTTCGCAGAGAAGTGCAGCGCAGCAAACGAAACGGAGAAATCCCCTGAGCATTAGCAATTGGCTGACCGGAGCAGCGCATCTACTATTGCGGCAGCAAATAATCAATACAGGGCGAAGCATCCTGCCGGTCTGCTAGTCTTTAGTGCTCATCCCCTTAAACTGGTGATGAGTCTCCTTAAACAGCACATTGAACGTAGTGAGCGATCCGTATACAGCCGTAATATATTGCTGCAGGTCTACCTTCTCGTCATCGGTCATTACCTTATGGGCATTCACCTTTTGCTCCAGCACGCGCAGCCTGTCGCGCACCATCACTATTTTATGAAAGAAAGTATCTATCGGCACCTCTTTGGGCGTTAGCGTTGTATCCCCGGGTTTTAACAGCATAGTGCCGCGTTTCCAGCGCGGGCCTATCGGCACCAGTTGGGTATCGTGCAGGCGCAGGTCCAGTATATTGCCGAGCGCCTGTTCTATATCTGCTATGCTTATGGTGTCGCTGCCGGGTGTCAGTGCTGCCTCTTCCAGGGTCTTCAGGTCAGCATAGTCTTTGCTAATAGTGCGGGTACCCTGCTGCGACTTGAACCAGATGATATAAGACTCCAGGGCAGTATCTACTATTACCCCTTTGCCAAAAGAAGGGTGGTCTACCCTCGAACCTATTCCTAATTGTGAGCTCATGAAAAAACGATTGAGGCGCCTAAAATAGATAAAAAAAGGAAATAAGGCCTTACCTCATTATTTCCAGTGCCCCAGCAACCTGCGCAGCACTATGATCTCACCGGTATGGTAGCTATTATGGTCGCCAACCAACAGCGCCTCGCGAAGCAGGTTCTGCCCATCACCCCACGCGAAAGGCGTGTACAGGTCTGCATCATCCTTTTCCAGCAGCCCCACAAAATCCTGCCGGTCTTTCTTTATCTGCTTTATGCAGTGCTCCCACGCAGCACTGTCCTTTGGCGCTTTTTCCTTAGGCCAGTATTCAGCGGGCCATGCCATTTCTTTATAGTCTGGATTTTGGGAGAAGTCAAGAATGTCAGCCTGGGTAATACGTATATGCTCAGCTATCTGCCAGATGCTGTAAGGCAGATGCTCCGGCACCACACCCAGTATCTTTTCCGGTATGTTTTCCAGCGCATCATCGGTAGTGGCGTGGGCATTGCCTTTCAGTATTAGTTCTTTAAGCTGCTTTATCAACTCAGCGTGATTTGTATTGACCATAGCGAAGGTTTTGTCTAAGTTATAAAATAAATGCCACCACATATTTTCGATGGTTTATTTTTACAGCCATTAATGGCAAAGAAAAAAAAATCTCGCGGCAGGAAGATCCTGAGATATATATTATGGGGCATCCTTATCCTGTTCGTTTCTTCGTCATTGTACGTAATTGTATGCAGGTGGGTAGAGCCTCCGGTCACTACTACCCAGCTAGGCGCTTTATTTGAAGGATACGGCATAAAAAGGAGCTACGTTAGCAATGCGGACATCTCCAGGAACGCAAAGCTGGCCGCAATAGCCAGCGAAGACCAGCTGTTCCCCGAGCATGGCGGTTTCGACTGGAAGTCGATAGACAAAAGCATGAACACTCCCCACAAAAAGAAGCGGGTACCTGCAGGTGGTGGCGCCAGCACCATAAGCCAGCAGGTAGCCAAAAATGTGTTTCTCTGGCAGGGCAGCGGCTGGGGCCGGTATGTGCGCAAGGTGCCGGAATTCTACTTCACCCAATTAATTGAATGGACCTGGGGCAAACGCCGGATAATGGAAGTGTACCTCAATGTGATAGAAATGGGCCCCGGAATATTCGGCATCGAGGCAGCCTCCAAAACTTATTTTAATAAACACGCTAAAGACCTCACCAGGGCCGAAGCCGCCATGATCATCGCCTGCCTGCCCAATCCCAAAAAGTTCTCTGTAAAACCCATGAGCCGCAGGGTGCAATGGCGTTACCCCCAGATATTAGACCAGATGGACAACCTGGAAGGTGACGAAGATGTGGAAGCAGTAATAAAAACACCCTAACAGCCAAAACTTGCATCTGGCCTGTAAATCTCATTTCACAACTAATCAACCAATAAACTAATCAACCAAACTAGGCACAATCTTTATACTATTACCCAAAAACGAATCATCATGAAAGCGATCCGTCCATCCGTTTTAATAATAGCAATGAGCGTACTTGCAGCGTCGTGCGGCAACAATCCGCAAAACGAAGGTCATAGCACGCCTATCGACTCCTCTAACGTTAAAGGTTCCGCCCCAGCCACATACGGGCCAAACGATCCTGCGCGCGACCAAATGGATTCGAACAGATCGAATGCAAATGATACAGGCACTAAGGCAAACAACGTACACAACGCTGGCACCTACAAATAGGCTGCAAAAAAAAATGGTGATATTGGAGAAACTCACGGCCCGAACAGCCGGTTGCTAATAAATTAGCGGGATGAATACTTCAGGCCCCTGCTTCGGTTCCAGGCCTCATACGACCTGTGCAGGCTTTTTCTACCATTACTAATAGCACCAGTATTTTTTTTTGTCCTTCTCATCAGGACAACAATGCTCGCTGAAGAAGCAAAAATGATAATTGGGAGCATACCACCACGTTTTAAATTGTTAAGAATAGATTTACATCACCATTTAGAGGGTTTACACTTTTGTTTCAATGTGAGAAGGGGTGGCGGGATAATAGTCGTTAAAATCATTAACAACTCATTAACCTTTAGCTAAAATACAGCTTTTTTTGAAAACTGCAAGAATTTTTAAAAATATTTTTACATTTTTTTTTCTTCTAAATGTGCAAATTTTATTTCACATTAATAATCAATAATTTGCACATAGAAATGGGAAAAATAAAAATAGAAGATTTTTTGGCCTTAGCCCTAAATTTCCCGGTATTCGATGTGCGGAGCCCCGGCGAATACGGCCATGCGCATATACCTGGCGCGCATAACTTGCCCTTATTTACCGATGAAGAAAGGAAATTAGTAGGTACAGCCTACAAACAGCAAAGCAGGGAACAAGCTATAAAGCTCGGCCTCGACTACTTTGGGCCAAAGATGAGGAGGATGGTGGAAGAGGTAGAGGAAATCGTTCGGAACAACAAACAACACGATTCTGGCGATAATGCGAATTGCGTATTGGTTCATTGCTGGCGCGGAGGCATGCGCAGCTCAGGCGTAGCATGGCTGCTCGATCTCTACGGCTTCAAGGTATACACGCTTGCGGGTGGTTATAAATCGTTCAGGAGATGGGTGTTGCACCAGTTCGAAAATCCTTATCAGTTTACAGTCTTAGGCGGCTACACCGGCTCAGGGAAAACAGAAGTACTAAAAGAGCTTTCAAAAGCAGGCAACAAAGTATTAGACCTGGAAAGCATAGCCTGCCATAAAGGCTCTGCTTTTGGCGGCCTTGGTGAGGATAAACAGCCCTCCCAGGAGCTATTTGAAAATAAGCTGGCGCTGGCACTCGATATGCTTTCTATAGAGGATAATATCTGGGTAGAAGATGAAAGTCAGAGTATAGGCACAGTTAATCTGCCCAAAGCTATCTATAATAACATGCAGCAGTCGCCAGGATATTTTTTAGCCATTCCTTTCGAAGAACGGTTAAATTACATCGTCAAAGAATATGGGAAATTTACAAAAGAAGAATTGATAGCGCCCATAATGCGTATACAGAAAAGACTTGGCGGACAGAACACAAAGAACGCTGTAAATGCACTAATAGAAGGCGACATCAAAGAAAGCTTCAGAACACTGCTGGCTTACTACGACAAGTATTATGAGCGCAGCCTTGAAAAGCGGGATAAGAGATTATCGACTATAATCTGCGAGGTGGTTGATGCGCACACACACGGTAAAAAGCTAGCTGGTAAAATATAAACAGATGGACGTAACAGAAGAGAAAATAAGGCTGACACAATTTTCGCGCGGGGCAGGGTGCGGTTGCAAGATAGCGCCGGCTGTGCTGGAGGAGATATTAACGACAGATGGCGCACAGCCTTTCTATAAAAACCTGTTGGTAGGTAATGGTAGCAACGATGATGCCGCTGTATATGACATGGGCGATGGTACAGCGCTTATAGCTACCACTGATTTTTTTATGCCCATAGTAGATGATGCCTACGACTTTGGGCGCATAGCTGCCGCAAACGCCATAAGCGACGTATACGCAATGGGTGGCAAGCCACTGATGGCTGTAGCTATACTGGGTTGGCCCGTAGAGAAGTTGCCCGTAGCGCTTGCCCGCCAGGTGCTGGAAGGCGCGCGGGCTATTTGCGCGGAAGCTGGCATACCACTAGCCGGTGGCCACAGCATAGATACTACAGAACCAGTTTTCGGCCTGGCGGTAAATGGCATGTGCAGCACAGCGCAACTTAAAAAGAACAATACGGCAGAGGAAGGAAATATCCTGCTGCTTACGAAGCCTATAGGCACGGGCATCCTATCTACCGCACAAAAACGCGGAGTGCTCAAAGAGGAGCACGAAGCAGTGCTTGTAGCACAAATGACTACTTTAAACAAAGTAGGTGAGGCGCTTTGCAAAATGGAGGGTGTGACAGCAATGACAGATGTAACCGGTTTTGGTATAGCAGGGCATTTAATCGAGATGGCTACCGGCAGTGGCTTATCTGCCGAACTGTATTACACACAGATACCGGTAATGTCAGGTGCAAAAGAATACCTGGCGCAGCGCATAGTGCCCGATGCCACCTATAGAAACTGGAATGGCTACGGCAATAAAATAGCCTTTGAGTCCGGAGTAGATGTGATGGAAGCTTTCAGCCTGCTGCCAGACCCTCAGACCAACGGTGGGCTGCTTATAGCAGTAAAAGAATCTGCGCAAGATGAGGTGACAAAGCTACTGCTGCAATATGGAATGGATGCTTTTACGCAACCCATTGGCAAAATGATCGCCAAACAAGAAAAGGCAATAGTTGTAAAACCGTAACGGATTTTGCGTACAAGTTGTAAATTTGTAAAGTGATAAATAAAGACCGCATATTGCAGCTCATCAAAAAATCAGTAACCGCCTCCGATCCGGATGCAATACTGATACTGTACGGCTCCTACGCCCGTGGCGATTATAACGAAGAATCAGACATAGACCTGCTAATACTCGTGGATAAAGAAAAAGTGACGCGCGATGATAAAATAAAGATTTCCTATCCCTTGTATGATATCCAGTTCGACATGGGTGTGTTGATCAGCCCTTTGGTAGTTTCAAAGAAATTTTGGCAAGTAAACCCTAAAGTGACTCCTTTCTATGAAAACGTAACAAGGGAGGGTATTGTATTATGAGCGACAGCGAAAAAGCAGATGCAATTGCTTATAAAATCACGAGAGCATGGGTAACACTAGAAGAAGCAGAACTCCTTCTAAAAAATAATTATTTTAATGCCGCAGCCAATCGAATGTATTACGCCTGCTTTTATGCGGTAAGTGCATTGCTCGCAAAGAATAATATTAACGCACGAAAACACTCGGGTGTAATACAAATGTTTGGCCTTCATTTTGTATCTCCTGGTATTGTAAGTAAAGAAAACGGTAAATTATATACAGAGTTGTTCGACATGAGGCAATCTGGCGATTACGTAGATTTTATTGATTTTGAGCGGGAAGATGTAGCCGGATTATTGCCGCCTGCGAAGCAGCTTATTGACCAAATAGAACAACTGCTATCAAAACAGTAATGACATGAGCAATCACGACCCACGAATAGACGCCTACATAGATAAGGCGGCAGATTTTGCAAAGCCAATAATTATACACCTGCGGGAGCTTATCCATGCCGCTTGCCCTGATGTGGAGGAAACATGGAAATGGAGCTTCCCTGTTTTTATGTATAAAGGAGGCATGCTGTGCAATATAGCTGCCTTTAAAAAGCATTGTGCTTTCGGCTTCTGGAAAGCGTCGATCATGCCAGACCCCGATAATATCCTCACAATAGCTGACAAGGCCGCCATGGGCCATCTCGATAAAATAGAAAAGCTGCAAGACCTGCCTAAAGACAGCATACTTAAAAAGTACATTAAAGCGGCTATGAAGCTGAATGATGAAGGCGTAACAGTTGCAAGGCCTAAACCTACGGAGAAAGAGAAAAAAGAGTTGCAGGTACCCGACTACTTTACCAAAGAGCTGAAAAAGAATAAAGAGGCCGAAAAAATATTTAATGCCTTTAGCTATTCCCACAAGAAAGAATATATACAATGGTTTGAAGAAGCCAAAACAGAACCTACACGCAACAAGCGCATGGCACAGGCGCTGGAGTGGATAGCAGAAGGCAAAGGCCGTAACTGGAAATACTAAACTACGAGCCGCTACTTCACCACGTTCACTTGCCGCCACGCTTGCTTTACTTCAGGCGAATTAGGAGCCAACTGCATTGCAACTTTTAGCGCATCTTTGGCTTCCGCCTGTTTTCCCTCAGTCACGTACGAAACACCCAGGCTATACCATGCCTCAGGTATTTCTGGCGTGGCATCCACGCACTTTTTATAAGCTATTATTGCAGAGTCTATATTGCCTTTGCTTTCATAATTCCTGCCCTGGCCATAAAAATATTTCCCCGCTGCGGTCAGGTATTTAGAAAGGTTTTGTTCATTGGGTGTGTATCTCCTCACGCTGTCCCAGTCTTGCAGCGCCCTATCTGGCTTGCCTAAATTAAAATAGCAAAGCCCCCTGTTAAGCCTCGCAAATGTGTAGCCGGGGTATATAATGAGTGCTTTATCAAAGTAGCCTATAGCCTTTTGCAGCCATTCATTCCTCACCGGTACATCAGCTTTATTCTTTTTGGCAAAGCTCATGCACGATGCCGCTGCATTATTATTTACAAGCGCGCTGTTAGGCACTTTCTTCACATCGGTAAGGAAGAGGCTTTCGTTATTCTCCCAGTCATTGTTACGGGCAATGGTTTTAACGCCACATAGTACAATGATGATCACCAGCACACCAGCTAATCCCATATTGGCCACAGATCTTTGCTTTATCTGCTTATAGCCGTAATAAAGCAAGGAAGCAATAACCATGCAAAACCCCAGCGATGAATGGTAGATAAGCCTGTCGCCCCTGGGTGCGCCAATGTTAAAAAAGATATTAGATACAAGCGCAAGATTGATAAGGTAAAAAGCGATAGCGAAACCTAATGCCTCACGCTTTTTTATAAGCAGGAACATGACAACGGCGGCATAGATATATATGGCTATGGATAACAACACCGCAGGGTTTGAAAAAGTGACGTACGGTATCTGGTTATAGGTGTAGTCTGCAGCCAGCACATTGGGGAAGATCAGCAGCCACAAATAATCAAGCAACACCATTATTTCCGTTGCTATCTTCTGCACGGGTGTTGCATATAGGTATGGGTTATTGAGCACGTTTTGGTCTGCACCTGCCACCGCAGCGCTCACGGCATTAAACCGCATCAGTAAATAAATAGCAAATGGCACAAGGTAAGGCAGCGTAGCCATCAGGCTTTTTCGAACATCTAAACTCCGGAAAACGTAAAAAGATACAGGCAGCAAAAAAATCAGGGTTGCCGCATACTCTTTTGATAAGAGTGCAAGAAAGAAAAAGAGCAGGCCCAATACCAGGTCTCTCATTTTTCGCCCGTCATAATACCGGAATGCGTTAATAAACGTCAGCAAAATAAATAGCAGCGACAGTATCTCGTCCCTGCTTTTTACATTGGCCACCACTTCGGTATGTACAGGATGTATAGCAAACAAGAGAACAGAAATAAACGCCAGTAATGGATCGCGCGGAAAAACAATATGCCTCAAAAAGTAGAGCAAAACTATTATAGATAGTATATATAATGCCACATTTACCACATGCCGCTCATGCATTTCCCTGACTGCACGGTTCTCTTTAGCATTATCGTTCTCATCACTTCCTATGCCCATACATTGTTGCTCTATCGCAAAGGAGATCAGCGATAATGGCCTGTAGCGGCCGCCTGCCAGCTGGTTGCCGCTACCTTTGTGTTCCAGGTAGCTTTGATACGCATCGGTAGTAAGTATTGCAGGTATACCTGCAAATCCCTGCTGCACATATTCATTATCTACAATGGCCATAAGGTCGTCAAAGGCAGCCTCGTTCTGAAAAGTATTGCAATAGAATACAAAGCCTATTACCGCAAGTATGATCGCCTGTACACGAAAGCTCAAAATAGAGATACCTCCGCGGGTTGTTTTTTGTACATCGTCCGGCATATCTTGTATACTATTTTGTTGCAACCCACCTGCCGGTATTGCATTCTTCATTTTTTTAGCCATTGGTATTTTATTCCTCTCCGGAATTTATCAAGAAAAATACATAAAGAAATTGGAACGCGCGTATTACAGCGCCAGCAAAGTATGTATCTATGCTACCGGCCAGCAAAAAAACGCTTTGCTCCTTCTTCACCATTGCGGAGCAGCAGTTCTTTTTGTTCCCTTGTTATATGCCTTACCCGCGGGTTTAGATTGCTTGTGCTTATATAAATGGTATGCTTCTTCTCCTCGTCCGGAGTTACTTCTTTATTTAGCTGCTCTATGATCATGTTATACAGCGCACCTATATAACTACCGAAAGAATGAATATCATACGGCGCTATGCCGTCATGTCGCTGCGCATATGCTATTTGCTCAGGCCTATCCAGTTTCAGCCCCAGTGTATGCTCATTCACCGTATTCGGTTGTTCTCCATCATCTTTAAAAATGCCGATAGGGTAGTTTGCCAGCAGGCCACCATCTACATATACATTGTAGTACCCACCTTTCTTAGGCTTTTTAATGGCAATGCCGCTGCTATCTATAAACACCGCCGCAAAGTAAATGGGTATCGCCGCGCTGGCCCGTATGGCCGTCTTTAGTTGCATGTTAGGGTAACTCTCCCAACTGAATATTTCCAGTTTTTGTTGTGTAAGATTAGTAGCCGTTACATACAGGTCTTTGTAGCGCTTGTCTTTTTTAGCCAGCTCGTGCAGCTGGCCAAAGGTTGTATTTTCACTACCCGTCTGTGCTTTTACCAGGCCGCCTATCCATTGTTCCATCCGCTGGCCTTTATACCACCCATAGCGTTTTCTTAGGCGCCTCTGTCCACCTATGAAGTAACCCTCGCCATCATTGAATGCTGCAACATCTTGCTCAAACATTATTTCCTCTATCTGCCCTGCCCTATATCCCAAACAAAACAAAGCGCCGGTAATGGCGCCTACCGATGTGCCCACTACCTTTGTTATACCTTCAGTTATGTGCTTTTCCTCAAGCACCTTCAGCGCACCTGCATATGCTATCCCCCTTATACCACCGCCTTTTAGCGCCAGGTATTTATATTGCTGGGCATGCACGGCCGCTGCTGCCACCATGGCCATTATCAGCATCACGGTTTTAGCGTTGGAGATGATCAGGTTAAAGACCTTCTGTTCTTTTACCTCTTTATAGCCACTCTTCAGGTAAAACTGGTGCGCTTCATTTCTCTTGCTATTACTGCGCACCACCAGCCGTGTACAGCCTTTTGCCCCGCACCATTCTTTCGCTTTTTCTAAAAGTAATTTTCCTATACCCCGGTCGCGGTATTGCTCATCCACTACAAGGCCACCCACTTCGCAAAACGGCTGCGATTCCAGCCGCAATGTATAAAACACATGGATCCACGCTATCACCTTACCATCATCAACAGCTGCATAAGCCACATCATTACTGCTATTAATGATGAGCGATATTTGTTTCGCCGTATCTGCTACCGTTATGGAATAGCCAAGCTGCGCTGAAAGCGCCGATACAGCTTGCACATCATCTTCCTGTATATCGCGGATCGTTATGTCCATAGAAGGGTTTATTCGTTTTTATATTCCAGCATTTTATTCACAGTAGCCCAGTTGCGCGTGGTAGCCGATAGTTTTAGCTTTTTTTCCAAAAAAGTGTTAGAAAATTTAGTCTCTCCATAGCCTCCTTTGCGCACCAGTATATACACCTCAGTACCCACAACTTTGAATTGCTCAAATTCTGTTTGTAAACTAAGCAACTGCTCCGTGAGTGCCTTATCAGCCTCGCCCGATAGAAAGCTCACATGCAGTGCCATATCCTCAGCATATTTCCCGAAAGGATTCTTTTTAACGATCGCCTCTATTTCCGGTATTGTTCTCAGCAATGTTTTTACCTCAAAGCCAAGCGCCTTCTGCAGCTTTGTTTCTATCTTTTTCACCAGGGCATCTTTATCCGTTTCTGCACTGTCAAACACCACATTGCCGCTTTGTATATAGGTGCGTATATTTTTTATCCCTGGCATGGCCAGCATCTTTTTCAGTTCTTCCATCTTCACCATACGGCCACCTACATTTATGGCGCGGAGAAAAGCAATGTATTGTGTCATAACTTATAGCTGTTGCCTAAAGTTAGCGATAAGTATCTTCGGGCAACCTCTCTAATAAGGAAGGAAATTCCCATGTGTGGAAATGTCTTTAAAAAGACGTCTGAACAAGATTCCAGCACGAGCAAGAAAGTAGCATAAAACGCATTGACCTACAGCATTAAACGAATTGATAAAATAATTATTTTTTAAGGAAAAGTTTTTGGTCTGATTGTTGTAATACTATGTAGCATGAGCCAGTATAAACTATTTAACATCATCAAAAATCATTGCTCCGGCCTTACACCGTTCGCACAAGACGATTGTTTTGAAATAGTAGCCAGGGAATCTAACATCCCTATGGAAAGCATTATACTCAGCCTCAGGCCTATACAAGCACAAGGCCTCATAAAATTTTCCACAACCGGAAAATACATTCAGCTTACTGAGGTTGGCGTGAGAATGTAATACTACAGTAGCCCCCACCTCTTTCAATGGGCTTCCATCTTCTATTACCAGCAGGCCATTATTTAGATTCAATCTTATAAATATCCTTCAATTCCAGTTTTTTAATACGCGACTCTATCGCACCCTTACCTCTTTGCAGCAGTCTCGCTATTTCCTTTACTGTAGTATGTTCGCGATATAGCATGGCCAGTTTTTCATCCTCCTCTGTAGTCCATGGCATGTAAGCTTGCGTTGTTGCTTTTCTAACTTCTTCATATGTATATGCTTTGTCCGAAATTGGCTCGGTCTCCTCTTTCTCCACGTCAGGTACCGCGCTTATTGCATTGATCTTTGATTCAGGCAATAACTCTGCCGGAATATTTAGTATGTTCTTTGTCCTTGTTACTGCTACATACAGCAGGTTAATCTCCTCAGATAGCCTGGCTATATTCAGGTTCTTTATCCCTATCTCTTCTATCCTTTCCTTTATTTTGTCTTCTGTTATAAAGTCATTGGTCAGCGTTACTTCATCATATTCCATCCCCTTACACCGGTGTACGGTCGAAAAGATCATATCAGCATTGTGCTTGTCGTCATTCGCTACATGATGTTCCTTTATAGACTTTATATATAGGGGCAGCTTGTCTTCATATTTTTTAACCACTTCTACTATCAGCGCCAGTTGTGCATCCTCCGTTTTTTCTATGTATTCCTCCAGCTCTTGCATATTTTGCATAGAGGCTATCAGCTTATCTTTTATTAACTGGTGCTTTTTAAGATAGAGATTAAGCACATCGTATATAGACGCCCCTTCATCGGCATAGGTATAGCTCTCAAACCTGCCTTCAAAGTATAGCTTCTTAATTTCCTTCTTTTCTATAAGCAGTTCAATAGCCCTGATGAGCAGCGCCGTATTTGTTCTGCCCAGTATGGCTTTGCTCACAATAGCATCATTATCGCCATACCCGTTAATGATCACTTTGCCATTTTGCCCATAATGATTCTTCCATGCTAATATGCCTTTAGCTAATGCTGCGATCTCATTATTAAACCGGAAGCTGCTGCTCAGGTGAAAGGTGGGATAGCTTGCTTTCTCAAGAGAATTAACCGCGTATCTCCAGGCATATATCTGCTGGTGCGTATCTCCTACTATTGCTTTTACAGCTTTTTGATTCAGAAACAGGTCCAGCATTGCCCCGGATGCGTCCTGCCCCTCATCAAACAAGATGTAGTCATAAGGCAATTGAATTCTCTTCAGGTGAAATTTCTTCAGGTAGAAATCGTGCGTAATGTCTATCTCGCCATCGTCCATTTTGCCCAGGAAGCGCCGCGTTTGCTTTAGTATGACCTCCTTGAAATTCTTTGCAAATTTCTTAGCCTCGTAATCATACACCACGTCTTCATAATTGAGCTCCTGTACTTTCTCTTTATCGCTATTGCAGAAGTAAGTAATGAACTTATTGATGTGGTTGGCCAGCACATATTCTTCGTGTTTCAGCTGGTTTCTATTCAATCCTAGTATTTCTGCTATCTCAGTGGTTTTATACCCGCCTTCTTTTTTTACTTTATAGCCCGATCCTTTTACAATATAATCATAAGCAAGCGAGTGCGCTGTTTCCACCCTTACATGTGCCAATCCTTTGTCCGCAAATTTCTTCTGCGCTTCTATTTTCACCGATTTATTAAACGCTATATACAAGATGCGGGCCTTATCCTGGCGGGCTTTTGCATATGCTATCAGTGTAGTTGTTTTCCCAGAGCCGGCCACAGCGTTGATCTTTATATCGCCTGTGCTTTCTATGATAGCTATCTGCTCATTTGTCAAATTCATATCTGCAAATTTTCAGTCTTTGCAAAGTAAAAGAATTATGCAAAATAATATCCTTAAATATATCGCTGGGATGGCCAGTTATCAAGGAAGAAAATATCATCTGAAATGAGAAAAAATATCATTTCCCACAGCATCTCTTATATTGTTTCCCGCTGCCGCACTGGCATGGCGCATTCCGGCTTTGCCCTTTGCCAAGTAAGGTTTGTACCGAAATTTTCGCTTTGTTTGATGGGGCATATGGATCGGCGATATCCATAAAATCTTCTTTCGATATCAATGCCCTCAGGTCACTGATGTCTTCCTCATCTTCCATCCCCGCTATAAACTGAATACCATATTTGTCGATCACAGCTAATATCGCATCCTGTTTGGATCCAGGCCCAAACTTAATAATAGCAGGGTTGCTTTTAGTTCCTAATTTGCTCATAGTTTAATCAATGTTGATGCTACTTTATTTGCCACGGATTTATTAAAACAAGTTGATGCACGCCACCAAAATCCCTCTCATTTCTTGAGATCAGAACTAATTTATGAACAATCGCGGTAGCGGCTATTATAGCATCCGGCGTTTTTAGCCCATATTTTTTGCGAATATTGATAGTTTGGTCAGCAATCTCCTCACTGATCTCAGTATAAACAATTGACGAGTTGATAAACGCTTTATATTTCTGTAGCTCCGGGATAGACATTTCTTCTTTGCTCAGAATTTCTATAGAAGTAATTATTGAAATTTCAGGACGGATTTTTAGCATTAATTGTTTCCCTCTTTCAGGAAGCTTTCCACCCAGAAAATCAACAGCGGCATTAGAATCTATTAGATATCTCTTTGCCATTCTTCCCTGCTTGATGCTATGTGTTTGTGCATTGCTTCCGTAGTACTTTCAGAGATGATATCCCAAAACTGCGCCATTATATCTGGAATAGGAGCAGCTGTTTCAGTTTCATCCTCATAAGTAAACACCAAAACCTCCACCTTTTTCCCCACATAATCAGCGGGAAGCGCAATATGCAGATCAGTAGTTTGAGGTGTTAATAATGAACGTATCATAGAGTAAAGGTAAGAAAAAATGGCTTTTTTCTGTAGTCTGAGATCGGTCGGTTAAATAGCTGGCTTGCTCATCTCATAAAGAACATCAGGGTCAAAATCAAGTTGATTGTCCCATGTTAAAGTACCATAAGAATCAAGACCCACCTGTTTAAAATAATTGATATTATTAGCCTTCAAATACCCATTCTCCCGCATAGTTGGGCAGTACCTTGCAACTTATGCATACTTTAATATTTCCAGCTCAGCACCATCTAAAACCGCTTTCTTTGTTTTTTTCTGTACCTCAATGGCAGCCTCGGCACTAATGTAGAAGTGGCCGCAGTTCTCACAGACGTCTCAGGCACATCTCTTATAATGATTAGATGGCCCTGCAGCTCAAAAGTCAGCGTATCTGTTCCTTCCTTAGTAACTCCATTCTTACAAATAATACATTCCATTTGATTTATGGTGCTGCAAGCCATTATCAAATTTACGATTAAAAGTATTCTATATAGCTCTTAACGCAAAAAAGTCCTTTACAATGAAGTAAAGGACTTTTTAAAAGAATATGGCAGCTACCTACTCTCCCGCATTGTTGTGCAGTACCATCGGCCATGGCGGGCTTAACTTCTCTGTTCGGAATGGGAAGAGGTGAACACCGCCGGCAATACCACCATAAGATGGTTGATCGGTTAATTAGTCAAAGGGTTAATAGGTTAAAGGGGGTACCTTTTAACTTTTTGCCTTTTTAACTATTTAACATCTCAATATCGAGACATATTGGGTCAGCAATTTCATTAAGTATTGTAAGGTATTAAAAAGATTAAAGCTTACGGGCAATTAGTACTACTCGGCTTTGATGTTACCACCTTTACACCTATAGCCTATCAACGTGGTAGTCTTCCACGGCCCTTAAAAGTAAACTCATCTTGAGGAAGGTTTCGCGCTTAGATGCTTTCAGCGCTTATCCTGGCTGTACGTAGCTACTCTGCAGTGCCCCTGGCGGGACAACAGATACACCAGCGGTACATACGCTCCGGTCCTCTCGTACTAAGAGCATGTCCTCTCAATTTACTAACGCCCACCACAGATAGAGACCGAACTGTCTTGCGACGTTCTGAACCCAGTTCACGTGCCACTTTAATCGGCGAACAGCCGAACCCTTGGGACCTTCTCCAGCCCCAGGATGTGACGAACCGACATCGAGGTGCCAAACCTCCCCGTCGATATGAGCTCTTGGGGGAGATCAGCCTGTTATCCCCGGAGTACCTTTTATCCTTTGAGCGATGGCCCTTCCATGCGGAACCACCGGATCACTTTAGCCTGCTTTCGCACCTGCTCGACTAGTCAGTCTCACAGTCAAGCACCCTTATACTAATGCGCTCTGCGTACGATTACCAACCGTACTGAGGGTACCTTTGCGAGCCTCCGTTACTCTTTAGGAGGCGACCACCCCAGTCAAACTACCCACCATGCAATGTCTCCCCTTACGGGGATTAGACTCTAAGTAACAGAAGGTTGGTATTTCAACGTTGACTCCACAATGGCTGGCGCCACTGCTTCAAAGTCTCCCAACTATGCTACACATCTGTTACTCAAAATCAATGCAAAGTTGTAGTGAAGGTTCACGGGGTCTTTTCGTCCCGTGGCGGGTAACCGGCATCTTCACCGATACTACAATTTCACCGGGCTCACGGAGGAGACAGCGTTCAACTCATTAGACCATTCGTGCAGGTCGGAACTTACCCGACAAGGAATTTCGCTACCTTAGGACCGTTATAGTTACGGCCGCCGTTTACCGGGGCTTCGGTCGCAAGCTTTGGATTACTCCTGACAAGCTTCCTTAACCTTCCGGCACCGGGCAGGTATCAGGCTCTATACGTCTTCTTTCGAATTTGCAGGGCCCTGTGTTTTTGCTAAACAGTTGGTTGAACCTTTTCATTGAATCCGGCTTACGCCGGATAGCTTTATCCCGAAGTTACAGCTACAATTTGCCTAGTTCCTTCTCCGTGGCTCACCCGAGCGCCTTAGAATACTCTTCTCGACTACCTGTGTCGGTTTACGGTACGGGTTGTAATAACCATAACTTAGAAGGTTTTCTCGTGAGCATGATTAGGGCTACTATCTCTTTGGCCGAAACCTCTGAGTACTATCACGTTCGACATCCCCTACGGATTTGCCAATAAGGGATATATCTACACGCTTTAACGGGAACATCCGTTGTCCCGCGAGCCTTTCACTTCTCCGTCACTCCATCGAAGTTATTACAAGTGACTGAATATTAACAGTCTTGCCATCAGCTGCCCCTTTCGGGTTCGCCTAAGGACCCGACTAACCCTGATCCGATTAACGTTGATCAGGAACCCTTAGTCTTTCGGCGATATTGTTTTTCACAATATTTATCGTTACTCATTCCTACATTTTCTTTTCCGGCCGCTCCAGCATACCTCACAGTACACCTTCTACGCTGGCCGGAATGCTCCCCTACCATTTCGTCCTAAGACGTAATCTATAATTTCGGCGACATGTTTGATGCCCGATCATTTTCCGTGCCCGAACCCTCGACCAGTGAGCTGTTACGCACTCTTTAAATGAATGGCTGCTTCCAAGCCAACATCCTGGCTGTCATAGGATTCAAACTTCGTTTGTTCAACTTAACATGTACTTAGGGGCCTTAATTGATAGTCTGGGTTATTTCCCTCTCGGCCATGGACCTTAGCGCCCACAGCCTCACTGCCGTAGATATATCATAGCATTCGGAGTTTGTCAGGGTTTGGTAGGCGGTGAAGCCCCCTAGCCCAATCAGTAGCTCTACCTCTATGATACTTCTGTAATACGACGCTGTTCCTAAAAACATTTCGGGGAGAACGAGCTATCTCTCAGTTTGATTGGCCTTTCACCCCTATCCACAGGTCATCCCATAGCTTTTCAACGCTAATGAGTTCGGACCTCCAGTGTGTGTTACCACACCTTCATCCTGCCCATGGATAGATCACAAAGTTTCGCGTCTGCACCCACTGACTAGTCGCCCTGTTTGGACTCGCTTTCGCTGCGGCTCCGTTAATTATGAACTTAACCTCGCCAGTGAGTAGCAACTCGTAGGATCATTATGCAAAAGGCACGCCGTCACCCTTACGGGCTCCGACCGCTTGTAGGCGTACGGTTTCAGGAACTATTTCACTCTGCTATTCGCAGTACTTTTCACCTTTCCCTTACGGTACTGGTTCACTATCGGTCACTAGTTAGTATTTAGCCTTACCGGATGGTGCCGGCAAATTCACGCAGGATTTCTCCGGTCCCGCGCTACTCAGGATACCTCTCGTCCATATACATTGCTGCCTACAGGGCTTTCACCTTCTATCGCCTACCTTTCCAGGTAGTTCGGCTTGAGTATACTTTCTAAATGAGGTCCTATAACCCCTAAGGAGCACGCTCCTTAAGTTTGGGCTCTTCCCTGTTCGCTCG